>Ga0129306_1001024_pt1 | contig 36229 bp, 37 predicted proteins | sample P827metagenome_FD_94438 | JGI IMG/M metagenome (GOLD analysis project Ga0129306, IMG submission 94438) | Capybara group fecal microbial communities from Wisconsin, USA - P827 metagenome | ecosystem: Host-associated > Mammals > Digestive system > Large intestine > Fecal | place: USA: Wisconsin...
TGGGCGTTCGTGGCGTTCGGTGCCATCGTGACGGCGGGCTTCGGAAGGGCGTAGCGCTCAAGGAACCTTCCCCAGTCGCGCTCGCTCACCGCGTGGCGGATGTGGATCGACAGCGCCGGGTAGTCTATCGCCCGTCTGCGCTGGATGCCTATGAGCCCTGCGTCCGCGCAGCTCACGGCGGAGCGCGTGAAGCCGTTGCACTCGGGGTTGTGGTAGAGGACGCCGTCGTGCACAAGGAACTCCCACGAGTTGTGCAGCCGTATCTCGCGCACGGTCGCGTCCTCCTCCCAGATCGGCTGCGCGAGCGCGAAGCCGCGGAAGAACGCCGAGTCGAGGTGCTCCAGCATCTCCGTGAAGTTCTCAATTCCCGCGATGAAGCTCTCCACGGCGTCCTTCTGCTCGTCGGCGAGGCTGCCTTCCATCGACGGCAGCGCGGAGACCTTGAGCTGGAATCCGGCGATCGCCGCCTGTCTGCGCTCGATGCAGGTGAAGAGCACCGGGTTCGCGCTCTCGATCTCGTTGAAGAGCCAGTGAAGGCGCTGCGTGTCGCCGGCGCGGGCGGCGTCCCAGATGTTCTGCGCGGTGCGGATCGAGACGCCGACGAGCGGGTTCGTGCGCTCCAGCCAGCAATGCGCCGCGTCGACCACGACCGGCCGCACCGGAACGTGGGGAGTGGGTGGGTTATGAGTGGGTGAGTGGGTGAGTGAGGGAGTGGGTGAGTTAACTCCTCCACTCTTAACTCCTCCACTCTTAACTTTTTTCTCAGTCGCCATAAACGCTCCTTGTGTCGATGTTGTGTGCCGCCGTCGCCGCGAAGGGCTTCACGTATTCGCCGCCGAAGCTTGCCGCGCGCTTACAGAGCGCGGCGGCGCAGCAGCCGTCGGAGTGGCCGTTAGACATGCGCGGCGCCCAGAACTTGAAGTCGTTGCCGCTCTGCAGCATCTGCATCGCGTGGAAGTCCTGGCGGATCCAGTCCGCGTGCGGGATGAGGAACGAGCAGACCTTGCCGAAGCAGAGCCTGAACGGCGTGAAGAGCTCGCGCTTGGAAGTCTCGCTGAAGTTGAACTTCTCGATCTTGCCGGCAAGGAACTTCTTCGGGTCGGCGTCGTATTCGCCCCATCCGGTCAAGTCGGTGCCCGGCATCCCGTTCGCGGCGATGTCGCCGAAGCCGCGCCCGGGGCCTGTGTAGTCCACGCACACGCGCACGCACTTGTCGATGCGGCTCCTCACCGCCGCCAGCTGCTCGCCCGTGTCGAGCCCCTTGATGAACATGACGTCGCGCGTGACGAGCTTTTCGACCGGCTTGCCGTCAGCGCCGGTCTCCACGACCTTCTTGGCGAACCAGAAGATAGACGGGTCGCTGATTCCGCCGAAGTCGAAGCCGCCGTAGAACTCGCCCGGCTCGTTGGGGTCGAAGCCGTGCTCCGTCGCCTCCACGCTCTCGGCGGCGGTGATCTGGTCGAAGCTGAGGAGGTTCGCGCTCGCGTCCAGGAACTCGCACTCGAACTCCTGCGGCCATGCTTCGGGCGTGTCGAACGCCTCGCGCACCTCCTCGACGTATTCCTCGGCGGTCTTCGCCCGCTCCTTGCCGGTTTTCTCGTCGATGACGGTTCCAAGCTTCCCGGCGGCCTCCCACTCCTTCGCCGCCTCGTGGATCGTGACCTTCTGCACCTCCCACTTCACGCGGCGCTTCGGGTTAGGGTTCAGGAGGTTTTCGTCCACGAGCTTGTGGAACATGTCGCCCTGGCCGTTCGGCGTAGAGGTGATGATGACGCGCTTGATGGACGCCATCGGGTTGACGATGACGGCGAAGACGGCCTTCCAGACCTCCTTCTGGTCCTCGAAGAACGCGAACTCGTCGATGATAAGGTAGCCGGTGAAGCCGCGCAAGCTCGCGGGCTTTCCGGGAAGCGCGTAGATCTTCGACCCATTCGGGAGCTCGATTATCTTGGCCTTGACCTTCGCGCCTTTCTCCAGGGCGTCGAACTCCTCTTCGCTCTCTGCGGCCGACAAGTTCGCCGCCTTGATCCAGTCCTTGCACTTGTCGAGCGTCTCGAGGGACTGACGTTCGGTCGGCGCGACGATGAGCCACTTTGAGCGCGGCTCGGTCATTGCGCCGCGCGAGGCGATGAACGACGTCGTGAAGCCCTTGCCCGTCTGCCGCGACCAGAGCGCGATCACGAAGCGCGCCACGGAATTGGCGAGCTTCTTCTGGAACGCAAGCAGATAGTCTATGAGCTGCATCAGCCGAATATCTCCTTCATCTTCGCAATCTTCGCAGCGTCCGTCAGCTTGGTGTCGCCAAGCGCGGACCTCGCGGCGTTCTCGCGGCGCTCCGCCGCTTCGAACTTCTCGCGGGCGAGCTTCAGCTGCTCGTCCTTCGTCTGCTGCGCGGCGGCCTTGAGCGCGAGTTCGCGGTCGCGCTGCTCCGCCGACTTGAACATCGCCGCGGCGCTGGCGAAGATCTGCATGACCTTCTCGTTGCGCTCGCCGTCCGGCTTCGCCGCCTCGTCTACCGAAAGCGACGTCATCATGTCCGCCGCAAGCTGCGGATCGATCTTCGCCGCGGTAATTCCCTGCGCAATGCGCTTCGACGCCTCGACGCTGATTATCGTCGCCGCAGCTTCGTCCATGCGCATGCGGTGCTTGAAGCGGAACCACGTCGCGTGGCTCGGCGCGACGATGCCATGCAGCGAGAGGTAGGGAAGGACGTCGCGGTCGAAGTCGCGGAGCCACGGGCGGCCCGCCTGGCGCTCCTCCTCGGTCGGCGGCTTCGTGAGGCGGTAGAGCTCCTTCGCCGTGTCGGCGGGGAGCTGGGCTTCCCAGGCATCGCTGCGTGCGGGCATTACATCCCCTCCAGGGCGGTCATGCCGCGTTCCGTGATTGTCCACCGCTGGTCGTGCCAGATCGGCTCCATGTAGAAGGTGATCCAGCCGCGGTCGCGCATGAGCGTGAACGCCGCCTCGCGCTGCTCGTCGGTGGTCGGCGCGCCGGCGGCGAGGTCGATCTGCGAGAGGAGCGCGGCTTTCTTCACGCCCGTGCCGCCAGCCGCCTGAAGCGTCTTGAGCGCGGTCTTTATAACGTGTCTGTCAAGTGCGTCCATTTTCGTCCTTTCGCGTTATCCGATTTTTGCGATGATGCGATCGAGCTTGGCGTCCATCGACTCGACCCGCTTGTCGATGGCGTCAAGCTTCGCCGACTGTGCGGCGTCGTTCGCCTCCAGGCGACGGAGGCGCGAGAACACGTCCTCCATCTGTGCGCCGATCAGCTTGTGACGCTCCTCGCAGACCGTCGGCTCGACGGTGACGCGGTGCTTGCGCCCGCCGAGATAGCCGAGAATGCCGGCGATGCCGCCCGTCCCGAGGAGCGCTGTCACGAACCCCGACGACATGAACGCGCCGTCGCCCTGGCCGGATATCTCCGCAGCTGCTATGATGAGAAGCGTCAGCATGTTTTACTTCGCCTTTCCCTTGCGGACCTTGCGCGCAGGTTCCTTCGGCTCGCGAAGCGGGCGCGAGGGGACCACGCAGCAGCCGCGCTTGTCGGCCTCGCGCTCGAGCTTCTCGAGCTCCCTCTGGTACTGAGCGCGCGTCATCACTTCACCTCAGGAGTGCAGCTGCCGTCGGGGCAGGAACCGTCGCTGCAGTTGCCGTCAGGGCAGTCGGCTGCGTGTGGGTCGCTCGACTGCGCGGCTGCGCTGCTGGTGCTTGCGCTCGCCTTGGCCGCCGCCTCGCCGGTGCTGGGCACCTGCACGTTGACCGTCGTTGACTCCTTGCCGGCCGCCGCCGCGCTCGCGCTCGGATTGTAGGCCGCTGCCGCGATCTGGGCGAGCTGGATGAACGCCGTCGTGTAGGTCTGCATCGTGCGGTTGAACTCCTCCGAGGGAGAAGACTTCAGGCCCTCCGCCGAAAACTCGAACTTGCCGTCGTCGCTCATGCCGCCCTTGATGCCGGAGGCGTCGGTCTTGAGCCAGTGGTCGTTGCGGTAGATGCGGTAGGAGATGGCGCCTTTGTCGTCCTTCTCATAGTTGATCTTCGTCACGGAGCATCCGGCGAAGAGTGCGGCGAGCGCCGCGAGTATCAGTAGCTTTTTCATTTTGCCTCCTTTGTATTCCAGACGGAATTGTCTGAAGCCAGTTTTGCCGCGTGGCGCTCCTTCGCCTCCAGCCACGCACGCCAGCCGAAGCGATCGGCGGACACAAATTCGTAGAGGACGATTGCCGCGGACACGGCGCGGTTCCGCCGCTTGTAGTCGTCGCGGCAGTGGTAGGCCGCAAGCCTGATGCAGTTGCGCAGGAACTCCTCGTTCGCCGCGCAGAAGCCTTCGCGCGTCCCGTCGCCGAGCTCGTTCCTGAGGTCGTGGCCGAGTGCTGCGGGCTTGAAGATGTGCAGGAACTTCGACACGGCGGCGCGGATGGTCGGCGGCAGAAACTCCGGCCCGATGCCGTTGTAGCCGTCGGCGAGCTGGTCGTAGGTGAACTGCGAGATGAAGTCGAGACCTTCGAGGTCGGCCGCGACCGCGATCTTCAGCAGCTCGTCTATTTCGTTTTCGTTCTCCATCTTAACCTTCACCTTAACCTTAACCCCCGGAGGGATGCCCCGTATCGCCGGGGCCACGCGCCCATACCAACAGGAGTGCCGTTCGGGTGAGCTTCCCCGGTCGGCGCGATTATTATGACATACACCCTGTCAACTTACAAATGCGCGACGGGGTTATTTCGCCTAAATCAATCAAATTGATTAAATGAGCGAAATGGGCGAAATGAGCGAAATCAACTTGTTCAACTTTACACCGTGGTTGTAAAGTGAATCAAATTGAATCAATAAAAATGGGCATGTCAAGTAAAATCGTACAGAATAACGCGGCAAATCTGCCGCGTTTCAACTTGATTGTCTGCCGCGGCAAATCTGCCGCGATTTCAGGGCAAAAGGAAACCCCCTGCAAGCAGCTTGCAAGGGGTGTTAATGTGCAGTGAGTTTATCATGCTTTATGCTTCTGCAAGAAGTCGTGCTGCAAGCGCTCCAAGTGGTAGCGATCGCTTAGAAACAAGATAGGGACTACGGCCTGTGTCCTTGTGCACTTTTATGCCCTCTCTGAACTGTTCTATCCTTAGAACCTTGGAGAATGGTATCGTCGTTGTTGTTCCTTTGCCTACAAAAATCAGACGTTTGTTTGTCAGGAACAACTGGCCTTCGTCAATCTCCGTCAGGCAGTCTTCCACGATGGGAGCATAAGCCAACGCGATTTCAGAATTGTTGGCTAATGTCATGTATCGTGGATGCCATGGTGTTGCAGCAGATCTCCTAACTTCAAGCCATGACACATCAAACAAAGCGAAGCAGTTCTCGCCACGTTTAAGCTGAATGTCTACGTTTATGGGCGAGAGAGGAGCATGCCGTAGTTGCCATAGTTTCTTGGCACGGCGAATTGCACGTTCGGTGTTTTCCTTGTACGATATATCAATATTGAATCGTTCGCATGTTTCGTTGATGTCGGCTTCTTCGTCGGGAGACAACTCTCCGTCTTCCAACGCGGCTTCGACTTTTTCTTGGATGAGGTCGCACAACGATTGATTGTAAAGTGCGTGCATTGTGTCCTCGTCCAAGTCGAGTTGCCGTCCAAGATGTAGCAATCCTTTCTTTTCGCTTTCCGACAATATGGAATCAGCAAGGGCCGCTTTTAGCGCGTCACGATATACAGTCGATCCGACCTTGAGATTTAGTCGTGCAATGGAAGCGTCAGGTATTTGGAATATTGCTTGAAGGGCTGCAATATCATCGACATCATCCTGTGTCAGTTCTGTGTTTGCTAATCCAGAGAAAACCCGTCGCACAAATGCCATGTAAACAGGTGCAACATCGAGTGGGAAGTGATTGTAGATGTTAAAGTGATACTTTGAGTGAATCTTGTCTATGATCTTTTTGGGGATGGCAGCAGGTCGCCTGTAATCAACAATGGCGTTGGTTAGTTCGATGATGGCGTTTTCGTCAACATGCCGCCGGAATATCCAGCCCCAGAATGATCTTCGTTTCAGAGGCCGCTGTCTAAAAATTCGTTCGTCGTGACGAATTGTCATTTCTTCTTGCCTTTCATTTTAGTGGCGTTAAAGAATGCTTCAAACTCCTTCATCTTTTCTTTGTATGGACAACCGGCGCAGTCGGGACGCTCGCCTTGCGCGGCGGAAGTGCCGCGGACGCTCGCGCGGGCGTTCGCGCCGATCGCGACGGCAGCGCCTGCACCGGCGTTGACAGAAGTGCCGCGCTTGTCCAGCCCAAGAAGCCAGTCGGCAGAAACACCAGGCACAATCCGGCAGATGCGTTCGAGAATTTCGACGCTGGGTAGATTATTACCGCTTTCATACTTTGCGTATTGCACGCGGTTTAGCCCGATAGAAGCCGCAAACGATGCTTGCGACTCCGAGCCTCTGAGCTCCTTCAATCTTGTTGCAAAAATGCTCATAATTATTTTTGTTGCAAATCTACTTCACCCCATTGACACTATGTAGCACATTTGCTACAATACCCATGTTGCCCGCAACAGACACGACAAATTATACCACAAATCAGGAGGCTGAATGAAGAGTGAGCAGAACAAAATGAGTTATCGCGCACTTGCGCGTGTGCTGCACCGCAGTCCATCCCACATCTATCGCGTGATGAAAGGGGAGCGCAAAAGCGTCTCGCTTCTCGACGCCCTCAAGCGCGTCAAAGCGAAGAAGGGAGGGAAGTGAGATGAGCGACAAGACGACAGATCCATTGGCGGAGTTTGACCAGGCCGACGCCGACTACCTCGAGAAGCGGATCGGCGAGCTTCACTGTCATGCAGTTCTTCACGAGGGCGAGCTTTGCTCAAAGCTAAACCGCGCCCGCATCGGCGGCATGATCGAAGTCTTGAGCCGCATCGGGCTTGAAGTCGTGTGCAGCTGGGACCGTTGCGATCGCGATGTAGTCATCATGAGCGAGGCCGACTTCATTGAACACAAGCGGCTTCTGAAGAAAGAAGACAAGTAATTTTCCAACCACCAACAAGGAGTAAAACCATGAACATGCCTATCGACATCAACGCTGGACAGTTCCTCGCATTCGCCGCGCTCGCGCTTGCGGGCGGCGTCTGCTTCGGAATCGTGATTGGAATCAGGCTCTATTCTCGCTATGGGAGGAACAGCTAATGTCCCACGCCGGCCGCTATGTCCTCGTGCGCTGCCACCAGTGCGACGAGCTCTTCCCGGTGAGCATCTTTGCCTACAAGAAGGCAAAGTGGTGCCCCGAGTGCAAAACTGAGAGGCAGCACCAGCGGGACCTCGTGCGCGATTATGGCGAAGAAAAGGCGCGGAAAGCGCAAAGGAAGCGCGCAGCCACTGAGCGCGAAGCGCGGCAAATCTGCCGCGCGCGCCGCGACCTCCAGTGGAACGCGCTGCATACGCCCGTCACCGTCATCAGGCTCGGCGGAATGCGAATCGAGCGGCGCGGCACCGTGCCGGCGGGCGGACGGGCCGTGAGCGTCGTCAGCCACAACGCTTAATCCTGTTAATCCTGTAAATCCTGTCTAAACCTATGAACGCCACAACTCAAGCAATAATCGCCCAGCTGCCGAAGAAGCCGATTCTTATCCCGGCGGAGATTGCCGCCGCGTATGGGTTGGCGACTACGGCACCTATACTTGCCGACATCAAACTCGGCAAGCTCGCGGCCAACATAATCAATGGCCGCTACCTGATTTCACGCGATGCAGCAGAACGCTACATCGAGTCAAACGAATACGAACCCGAGGAAGGAAATATCTAAGATGAAGAAATCCAAAGCAACTCGCAACTCCAACGCGGTCGTCGTCGCGGAACCTGTCGTCGCCGAACCGCTGCCTGTCTTCGAGGAGTGCGAATCTAAAGACGCCGCCGAGCGCGTCCGCTTCCACCTTTCACAAGCCCGCGTCGCCGGTCGCGTAGCCCTCGCGCATATCATCGAAGCCGGGCGAGAGCTGACAATTCAAAAGCAACTTATTGGTTACGGTCAATGGGTTGATTGGTGCCACAGCAATCTTGATATCTCTCAGCAGACTGCTGATAAATACATCGCGACATTTCAGAAGACAATCGGCGCGGCTCGTTTGGAGCAGGGCGTGTCGCTTGACAAGAAGATCCTCAAGAAGGAGCTTGAGGCGGCGACAGTCGGGATGGAGGAGAAGACGGTGCGCCAGGCGATGATCGAGATCGGCGTCATCAAGTCCCACTCCTCCTGGGGCGGCAAGCGCGAGGGCGCGGGCAGGAAGGCGGCTGACGAGGCGGCTGACGAACAGGCCGCTCTTGACGAGGTGGCGAACTCGCCCGCCTTGCTGATTGCGGCGATACGCGAGCCGATATCGACCGTCTACAAGGCGTGGCGCGAGCGCGACGTCTTCGCGCGGATCGACATGGAGGACCTTGCGCTTGTGACGGCCTCGCTCAATGAGCTTGCGGCGGCAGCGACGAGCGCGCTGAAGGCAAGGAGCAAGTGATGTTTTTAGACATGATTAACAAGATTAACAGGATTAAGAGCTGGGGCTTTGCCCCAGACCCCAAAAATCCTGAAAATCCTGTAAATCCTGTCTGAAAAAAGAAAGGCTTAAAATGGAAACACCGCTAATCATCACGAAGGTGGAGATTGACGAGCTCCTAAAGCTGCTGCCGTCCGACGAGGCGCAGCGCACGCTCTCGTTCATCGACGCCCTGAAGGTCTTCGACCGCGCCACCGACAAGAAGCGCTGCGCCGCCGAGATCGCGTCCCGCCTTGAGCCGCTTGGCTACAAGGGGATTTCGCTCAAGTCCCTCTACCGCAAGCTCGACCAGTTCAAGAAGGTCGGCGTGTGGGCGTGCGTGGACCGCCGCGTGGCGCGGCGCGTCTCCGCCCAGGGAATCGCGGCGAACCAGGTGTTCGTCGAGCACTGGCACTCGCGCGTCCTGATGAACCGCCGCAAGGTGAAGCCCGCGTGGCGCGCGCTCCTCCTCGATCTCGTCAACGGCGTCGCCATTCCCGGCGTCGGCACATGGCGTGAGCTTTACGCCGCGACCTACGGCTACCGTCCGGCGGCCGACGAGCCGTGCCCTTGGGGCGAGGCGACGCCGCCGCCCGGGTGGTCGCTCCGCAATCTGATGATGGTCTCGCCCGACAAGTGCTCGCTCGAGGCGGCGCGTATCGGCCTCGGTCAGGCGAAGATCGACTTCCTGCCGACGGTGCGCATGACGCGCGTCGGGCTCCTGCCGTGCCAGGTCGTCGAGGTGGACGACATGTGGTATGAGCACATGGTCATCTTCGGTGGCAACGCGAAGCCGCAGCGCGTCTTGGAGTTCGCTCTGATGGACCGTCTCACCGGGCATGTCGTCGGGCACCTGGCGAAACCGGTCGTCGAGTCGGCGGACGGCACGAGGAAGACGCTCAAGAGCGCGTGGGTGAGGTATCTCTACCACTACCTCCTTTGTGTCGTCGGCGTGCCGGAAGGCGGCTGCGTCATCAAGGGCGAGCACGGCACGGCGTCCGCGGACGACACCTTCGCGTCGGCGCTCGCCGCGATCAACGCGGTGCGCGAGGGCGCGGGGTGGAAGCCGGTCGTCTTCCGGGCGGGCTCAATCATTACCGAACCGCTGGCGAAGGGGCTGCCGGGCGTCCAGTCCAAGGGCAACCCGCGCCACAAGGGAATGATCGAGCAGATGCACGCGACTCTGAAGAACTACGCCGACTCGATTATCTTCGGCGGAATCGGCGGCGGCAGGGGAGTGCAGCCGCACGAGGCAATCGGCATGGCGCGCGAGGACGCGGCGCTCGTGAAGCTCGCGGAGGTGCTTCCCGCGACTGCCGAGAGCGGGATCCGCTTCAACTTCCCGACGTGGGCCGCGTTCGCGCGGGCCGTGGACGAGGCGCACAGGCGAATGGACGAGAGGACGAACCACGCGCTCGAGGGATGGGAGGAGTGCGGCTTCATGGTCGGCGAGCTCAAGGTCGCCGGGATGCCGCACTGGACGGCGATGCCGCGCATGGCCGCGCTGCCGCCCGAGAGGGCCGCGCAGGTGAGGGCGCTTGTGGCGTCGGGCGCTGCGGAGTACCGCGAGCGCAGGATGAGCCCTGCGGAGGCGTGGGATGCGGCGACGAAGGCGGCGAAGCTGGAGCGCGTCTCGCCGGCGTTCGCTCCGATGATCCTGGGGCGTGAGCTTGCGCACGCGGGCACGGTCGGCGACAAGCTGACGGTGACGGTGCGGGACGCCGAGACCGGCGAGAGGTACACGGTCGCCGCGATCATCGACGGAAAGCCGCTGCCGAGAGGGGCGAAGGTCCACGTCTGGATCAACCCGATGGACTGCGGCAAGGCGTATGTATGCGACGTGCAGGAGCGTTTCCTCGGCGTTGCAAAGGTCCAGATGGCGGTTCGCGCGGACGCGGACGCGGATGTTCCGGAGCTCCAGGAGCAGCTGGGGATGCGGAGTGCCGCGCTTGCGGACGCGAAGGCGAAGCTGGATCCGCTCGTCAGGGCCCGGCTCAAGGAGCGCAACGAGGCTGCGGCCGCGAACCTTGCGGCGCTGGGCGCAGAGGACCCGGTGGAGCGCCGCGAGCTCGAGGAGCGCAAGCGCGGCGAACTTGCCGGCGTCGAGGGCGCGGATGTGGAGCTGGATCCGAACGGCGAGCCGGGCGATGAGGGCGCGGACATTGGCGACCTCGACGAGCCTGACGAACCGCAGATACCACATGACGATTTCATTGATTAAACAAAAACCACCAACAGGAGAAAAGACAAAATGAGCACAGTGATTCCAGAAGTAGTGAGCGACCTTGTGCCGGCGACGCCGAGCCAGGGCATGAACCGGTCGGCGGACCAGGTGCGCGCGACATGCCGCGTGTATGTGGATTCCGGGCGCATTACCGACGAGGGGCTTGAGAGCATCATCAAGCTTTTCAACCTCGGCAAGCAGCGCGGATATTCCTTCGACCAGACGGCGGCGCTCGTCGAGTATTCGGGCGCTACGCTGTCGCGGCTCTTCGCGGGCAAGTACGACGGTGCGCTCGACAAGGTCGTGACGCAGATCAACACATACCTGGAACTCGAGGCCGAGCGCGCCAAGATGAAGTCTGACCGCTTCATCGAGAACTCGATCTGGACGAAGGTCAACGCGCTTTGCAATTTTGCGATTACCAGGAACGCCATTGTGCGTCTTGTAGGTCCCTCGCAGATCGGGAAGACCTACTGCCTCAAGGAGTACATGCGCCGGTCCAACAAGCAGGTGTGCTATGTGAGGATTCCGGCCGCGCCGACGATGAAGCTCGCGGTCGCTTCGTTCGCGGAGTCGGTGGGCGTCGGCTCGTCGCTCAGGGTGGACGAGGCGAGGCAGCGCGTCGCGAAGGCGGTCGGGCGCAATACGCTCCTCATCATTGACGAGCTGCACGAGCTTGTCATGTCCGGCGGGAAGGGCACCGCGATGAAGGTCGTCGAGTGGATCCGCGAGATCTGGGACAACTCCGGCTGCGGAATGGTGCTTTGCGGCACCAGGTCGCTTGAGGACGACCTCATCAACGACGCCAAGATGAAGGGCTGGCTCGTACAGATCGACCAGAGGTGCCAGAGGGTGATGAACCTCCCGAACCGCATTCCGCACGAGGACATCGAGCTCGCGGCGAAGGCATACGGCATCGGCGGCTCGACGGCTTGCGTCGAGGGAATCCTTTCGAACATCAGGATGAACCGTCTCACGTCGTGCCTCGCGCTCACGGCGAGCTGGTGCGCCGGGAACAACAAGTCGCGGCAGAAGCACCCGCTGAACTGGGAGAGCTTCCGCGCCGTCTACCGCTCGCAGTTCGAGGAGGCGTGACATGTCAGAGGTCAAGTGCGCCAACCATGGCTGCCAGTGGTGCCAGAAGGGGAAGTGCGTTCTCTTTGTAGGCGTCACAGGACTTGAATGCAAGTACAGAATCGTCAAATCCATAAAAACCACAAAGAAAGGGAAATGAACATGGCAACCAAGCAGAAGATATGGATCGACGGACGCGGGCAGGAGGTTCCGGCCGGCTACGTCGGCAAGTACGACAAGGCGCGAGACAAGGCCGTTCGCCACGTCCTCGCGGGCGCCCTGAAGCTCCGCTCGCAGATGGAGTCGTTCATGGCCGACGCGGTCAAGACCATGAACGGCCTCGCGGACGTAAAGGAGAGCCTGGGCAAGCGCGGCAACTTCTCTGCGCGTTCGTTCGACGCGCTCATACAGGTGTCGATCAACCAGCGTTGGCACATCCGCTTCGATGAGCGCGTCGCAAAGGCGCGGGAACTGATGCTCGACTACGCCAACCGGGAACTTAGACGCGCGGGTGATGGCGCGTACCTGCTCTCGCAGATGATCGAGGCGGCGTTCAAGGTGGACCGGCTCGGCTTCCTGCCGCGCACCGAGGTCGCCAAGCTGCTCTCCTACAAGGTCAACGACGCGAGCTGGAATGCCGGCGCGGACATCCTGCGCCAGGCGCAGACCACAGAGCGCGGGAAGCGCTACCTCTCCATCGAGCAGCGCGGCAGCCTCCAGGCCGACTTCCGCCCCGTGCGCCTCGACATCTCCGACTGCTGGCCGACGGAAGAAAGCGAGGTGCAGGGATGAGAGTCTGTCTAATGAGCATCAAGCCAAAATGGGCGAAAGAGCTGTACAGCGGCAAGAAGACGGTCGAGTTCCGCAAAAGTTCGCCCTCATTAGATACCCTGGTGTTCATGTACGAGAGCGCACCTGTCAGGGCCGTGACGGGATGCTTCCAGGTCCAAGCCGTCTTGACATCAAATGCTTCACACATCTGGTGCGCGACGACGGTGATAAGACGTGTCTGGAATCCAGGCTCCGTCAATAAAGACTTCCTTTTCGAGTACTGCGGTGGTGCATCCGGAAAGTGCTGTGCAATCCTGGCGTATAACCCCTGGCGCTTCCCGGAAGCGGAGTGGGTCAAACTGGAGAAGTATGCTGTCCGTCCGCCGCAGAGCTGGCAGATGCTAAGAGCTAATAACCATGGCGAGAACACCCTGGCCCAATCGTTGCTTCACATTCTCAAACGCGCTGTTTCGAGAGAGGTGCCCAATGCCTAACGGCCTCTCGCAGTCCCAGCGCTACCAACCAACTCTATTCTAACCACCAACCAGGAGAAACCATGAGCGAGAATCAAAACAACGAAACCCTCTGTGACTTCATCAGGGAGATACGATCGCAAGCAGATGAGATAGCGAAACATCTTGGCGACCAACACACATTTGTCGAACAAAAAAAGCAACTTGCAGACCGCCTTGACCAAATCCGCATGCGCATGGAGATCGAGCAGGCAAAACTGCGCGGCAACTCCGCCGCGATGAGAGAGGCGCTGAAAAGGATAGTTGCAGCGTCAATCGTTGCGAAGAACGCGAACGCGCCGGAATGGATATTGCAACGAATGGCAGACATCTTCGCAATAGCGACTACTGCTCTCGCCGCGACGGAAGGAGGCTCAAAGTGAGATACGTCCACATCAAGCCATACATGCATGATGGCGTTGCACTGCATTATGCTATGCGGGTGTCATGCTCCAAGTGCGGTGCGGCGCTTGGCTACGATAGAGACGTGAATAGGGTGGTATTCTGCCCTGTGTGCGGACATGAACTCCATAGACTCCCCATGAATGTCTCTCCTGGGAAGATTGTAGAAGTGCTCAACAAGGAGAGCAGATGAAACCACTCACACCACTTCAGCGCAAGGCGATCTTTATGGGCATTCGCCCGGCTGCAATCGAAGTCGGCGAAGAACCAGAAGCCTACCGTCGGCGCATACTAAAGGAAGAGCTTGGCGTCGAGCATCTTGGCGAAGTCTCGCGGAACGGCGGCTTCGACAAGCTCATGTCCCGCATCTGGGCCGATCGCGGCGACTACGAGCGCGCGCTTTCCTATTCTAATGGATCAAGCGTTCGGCTCGTCCACCTCATCGTAGGCGCAGCCGAGAAGATCGTCGCTGCGTCGCCCGACTACGACGGCAATGCCTACCACTACATCGTCGGCGTGATGGCGCAGTCGAAGATGTTCGACACCTTGCCGGGAACGGAGCCCGCCGATTTCGTTCACGCGCTCGGCCAGTACAAGGAGGAGCAGCTGAAGCGATTGCTCGTGATGCTCAACACCTACCTCGGCCGGCTTCGATCGCGGACGCGCTGAAGGCGCGGACGCGTCGGTAGTTGAAAGCCCCTTGCAACGAACTTGCAGGGGGCTTTCCTTTTGGCTTCATCGCGCTTGCCGCGTCGAGTTCTGCAAGGGCGAATCATTCAAGATGCTTTCTCAACAATTTGATGTTTTCGCGGGTTCGCGCCCTTGCGCGGCGGTGATTTTCTCAAATCGGCTTTTCGCGCGATCGGCGGCGCGGTCGTGATCGCGGCGGCGTTCAAACGCAATACTGGCGCGGTTCAGTCTCGCCTGGTCTCGCCTATTCTCAACTATTCGCACTTTCTCAACTCGCCTTGCGTAGATCAACACTTTTTGACACCAAATATAATTAGCGATTATTTAATAAATATTCCATGAAAAATTAAATTATAAATATTTTTGAGTTTCTTGTTGCCCGCTGGTGTCAAAAAGTGTATAATGGTGGCAAGAAATGTCAAAAGAGGGCACACAGAGTGTCGCGGAGTCGACTAGGGTTGCGGGCAGCGGTTTTGTAGGCCGTTATGACCACAACTTGGATCCCAAGAAGCGCTTCACCATTCCCCGTGAATGGCGGGCGATGATGGGTGATCCGGAGTTCGTCTACGTGATGGCTGATCCAACGGAGAGGTGTGTGAACATCATCCCCGCGATCGAGATGGAGTCCCGTCTGGCAAAGCTCCGCGAGAAGGCGCTCTTTGATCCGGCGCTCAATCAGGTGCTCCAGACGATCGGCTCCAACTCCGAGATGCCCCCGGTTGACGGACAAGGCCGCATCCGCATAAGCGACAAGCTCCTTCAGTTTGCGAACTTGACGACGACGGTCGCTATGCTGGGTGCGGTTCGTATGATCAAGCTGTGGGATCCGGCGGCGCTGGCTCCTGCGGACAAGGTCGACCAGACGGCGCTGCGCGAAGCGCTGGCGGTGGCTGGGTTCTAAGGGAGGTGCCGGGATATGGGAAATCACATTCCGGTTCTTCTCGAGGAGACGATGGAGGCGTTGGCCGTCAGGGCCGGCGGGAGGTATGTGGACGGCACACTCGGGCGTGCCGGGCACGCGAAGGAGATCATCGCCCGGGGCGGAGAGGTGCTTGGGATAGACCGCGACGAACAGGCGCTCCGCGAGGTTGGTTCCGTCGCGGGACTGACGGCCGTGTGGGGCCGTCACGGAGACTTGAAGGAGATTGCAAATGATAAGGGATGGAATGAAGTCGATGGGGTACTGCTTGACCTGGGCGTGTCGAGTCCTCAGCTGGATGAGGCCGGACGCGGGTTCAGCTTTATGCGCGAGGGACCCCTTGACATGCGCATGGATAGGTCGCGCGGCAGAAGCGCCGCGGACCTGGTGAACGAGGAGGACGCGGAACGGTTGGAAGAGATCTTCCGCGAGTGGGGCGAGGAGCCGCAGGCGAGGCGCATCGCGAAGGCGATAGCGGCGGAGCGGGCGAAGAAGCCGTTCGAGACGACGACGGAGCTTGCGGAATTCGTTGAGAAGACCCTTGGCCGCAGGGGCGGGAAGCATCCTGCGACGCGGGTCTTCCAGGCCCTGAGGATGGAGGTCAACGGCGAGATGGACGAGCTTATGCGCGCTCTCGAGGGTGGAATGGAAATCCTCAGAAGCGGCGGCAGGTTCGCAGTCATCACGTTCGAGTCGCTGACCGACAGGGCCGTAAAGCGATTCTTCGCGTCCCACGTCGGGAGGATGGTCTCCCTCCAGCAAGGCGGCGAGCGCTGGGAAGGCGTCGAGCCGCGTGCAAGGGCGGTGGCGAAAAGGGCCGTCATCGCGTCCGAAGAAGAGCAGAACAACAATCCCCGGTCGCGCAGCGCAAAACTGCGGGCCGTAGAAAAGGAATAAAACAATGAGAAAAAACCGCAAGATGTCGAAGAAGATGTCCGTCACGGTCGGGCGCACTGTCCAGATCGGCGCGGTTATGGTAATGGCCTTCGCCGTGGTGATCGTGTACATGCTGGCCAACTCGAGCTGCAAGCATCTCGAGAAGAGAATCGAGGAGAAGAAGAATATAATCAAGGCGCTAGAGGACGAAAAGGAGCGCGAAAGCGGATACTTGGCCGCGATGACGACGCCATCGAAGCTGGACGAGGCGCTACTCAAGCATGGGCTCTCCATGCATTCGCCGAAGCCCGGCATACAGGTGGTGAGGCTTAACTCGAAGGGGCAGCTGTATCCGGCCCAGCTGTCGGTCGCGAAGGCGAAGGAGCGCAACCGGACGTCCGACGTGGCCCAATACATCGCGCCGCGTCCCCGCGTCGATCAGGCGCTTTCGGCCGTGGCGAAGCCCCGTCCCGCTGCGCAGCCGCGCCAGGCGGCGTCCCAGAGCCGTCCGGCCGCGGCGTCGGCTCGTCCCGCTGCCGCGAAGCCGCGTCAGGCAGTGGCCCAGGCGCGTCAGGCAAAGCCTGCCGCGCCGGCGAAGCGAACGGCCGCGGTTTCGCGTCCTGCATCGACGCGTCCGGCTGCGGCTCGTTTGTCTACGCCGCGCCCCGCGTCCCGCGCACCTGCGCGTTCGACGGCTTCCAAGTCCGCGCGCAGGTGACGAGATGCTGATGCGCGGCGAGAATCTGCGTTTCTGGCTACCGGTTGGATTGCTGGCCGTTTTCGCTGTATATACGTCTCAAAAGCTAGTCCGCGCGCATGTTGACCCGAGCGTCGATGCGCCGGACTACACGTTCAAGAAGGAGCTTCCGGGCTGTCGCGGGAAGATATTCGGCGCGCTTGGCACCGAATATCCGCTCGCGAAATCAATTCCAGTGTGGGAGTACCGCCTCGATCCCGTCGCCCTCACGAACATCGTGGTGAAGAAGAAGGGCGAGCCGCCTCGCACGCGCGACGAGATCGTCCACACGATAGCCTATGCGCTGGGACTCGATTTCGAGAAGGTCCGCAAGATGGCGCTCAACACGCAGAACCGCTACCAGTACCTCTCGACGTCGTCGGATTCCGTGGCGCATGAGACGCTTCGCGACTCGACGCTCGTGGCAGGCGTCGTGATCATCGACAAGCAGGTAAGGCAGTACTTCCACGGGCGCCAGCTCTCGCACGTGCTTGGATATGTGAACGCCGAGAACCAGGGGTCTGCGGGCATCGAGCTCAGGTACAACCGCGACCTGCAGGGCGTTCCCGGCAAGATACGCGGAATGAAGGACGCGCACGGACATGAGATATACGACAGGCGCATCGAGGACATTCCGCCGATTCCCGGCGCGGACGTGCACCTGACGATCGACCACAACCTTCAGTACGAAGCCGAGTTCTGGCTCAAGCAGGGCGTCGAGGAGTATGGCGCCGGGTCGGGGTGGTGCGTTGTCATGGACGCGCGCACTGCGGCCGTTCTCGCGATGGCTTCGCTGCCCGACTTCGATCCGATTGCCTACGGAAAGGCATCGGACGAGTCCAGGATAAACCGCGTGACGAACTTCACGTACGAGCCGGGGTCCGTCATGAAGGTAATATCCGTCGCCGCGGCGATAGACTCGAAGATGGTCACTCCCGGCACTCGCTATTCGACGAACAGGTACGACGAGAGGTACTACAAGCTGCCCGGGGACGGCTCGCATGTCTGGGAGCCGACTATGACTGTGAAGGACGCGATCGTGCATTCCTCCAACATCGTAGTCGGCAAGATCGGAAGCGACCTCGGTCCGAAGCGCCTCTGGACGTACATGAGCGACTTTGGATTCGGTAAAAAGACAGGCATAGAGCTTCCGGGCGAGGAGTACGGCATTCTGCCTGACTGGAGGAAGTGGGACAAGGTGAAGTGGTCTCGCGCTCCGATCGGACAGGGAGTTGCGGTCACCGCGATGCAGATTTGCTCCGCGTACCAGGCTATAGCGAACGACGGAGTCAGGATGCAGCCGTACATCGTCAACAAGCTCGTAAGTCACGACGGACGGGAATTCTACCATCACGTCCCGAAGCCCCTCGGGCGTCCCATAAGCGCCGAAACTGCGCGCAAGATGCGCGAGATCATGCTGGGCGTCGCGTCCCCGGCAGGCACGGCCCGCCGCGCGGCGATCCGCGGCTATTCCGTCGCGGGCAAGACGGGAACGGCGCAGAAGGTCATCGACAGACACTACTCCGACTCCCTCTTCCGCGCGACGTTCTGCGGAATCGTCCCCGCATCGGAGCCGAGGCTGGTCATTCTCGTCACGCTGGATTTCGACACGAAGCAGAAGTTCCACCAGGGCGGCAACTCCTCAGGTCCGATATTCAAACGCATCGCGATGTCCTCGCTGCGCTATCTAATGGTGCCGCCTGACCGCCCCGAGGAGCTTGAGGACGGCGACGAGGAGGATGAGTTCGACCGCATGATGGAGGAGCGTGCGAAGAAGCACGCCGAAACGGCCGAGAACTAGGCGATGCCTTCCTTTTTGCGCCATTCGCGCATGGACATCCCCGTCTTAGCCTTGAACGCGTAGCGTAGCGTCGAGTCGGAGTCGTATCCGCAGAGGTTAGCGATTCCTTCGATCGCCTGGCGCGGGTTCCTCAGCATCGCGAACGCGGTGGCCATGCGGACGTTCCTTATCTCGGTCTGTATTGTATGGCCCATGAGGCTCGCAAAGCGCACCTCAGCCGTCCTCCGCGAGCAGCCCATCTGCGCGACGACGTCGTTCACGCCTATGCCGTCGGAGGCGTGCATGCGGATGTATTCCACTGCGGCGGTTACCTTTGCGTCGGTGTGCTTGAAGACTGTGGTCGACCTGCGCTTCACCACGCCGAGTATGCCGAATTTGCGGTTCTCACCCTTTGCCTTTGGGTCGCGGAGCTGCAGGTCGAGCAGTTCGCCGCAGATGAATCCGGCGTTCTCGAAGTCGGGGCAGATGCTGGAAAGCGTCGGCTTGGTGTTCTCGCATATCTCCTCGTTGTTGTCGATGCCCATCACTGCGACGTCTTCCGGAACGCGAATGTTCTCCTGGCTGCACGCGGCGAGTATCTCCTCCGCAGTGCCGTCGTACGCCGCGAGTATTCCGCACGGCTTAGGAAGCGCCTTTAGCCATTTGCGAAGCGCCTCAAGGCGGCGTATGCCGGGTTTTTCGGTCCGGTCGAAGACATGGCATTTGCGTCCGTTCAGCTTTATGGCCTCGCAGAAGGCCTTTTCGCGCTCCTTCGTCCAGAAGAGCGGAAGCTGGAACCCCACGAAGGCGTAGTCGTCGAAGTCGAGCGCGAGAAGCTCCTTCGCGGCGATTTCGGCGGAACTCTTGAGGTCCGCATTTACGGAAAACTGTATCATCCCCTTGAGCGAAGGGTCGCGGTCAAGGTAGACCGTCGGTATGTTGCCGAATATCTCCGGCCTGAACTCGTTCATGTCGCTGCCGCATTCCGCTATGCAACCGATGGGATTCCAGAAGTCAATGACCTTCTTGACGTTGATGTGGTGGTAGTTGCTTTCGACCACCTGGACCTGAATGTCCGAGTTCGCGAAGTAGCGCTGCACGCCAGCAACGCGCTTGCGGCAGGAGTGCCGAGTTGCGGAAGCGAAGAACAATACAGTTTTCATAATCGTAATGTTATCATAATATGCAGGATAACGCAAGTGGACGTTGCGCGATATTCACGAAAAATTTATCGCGTTTATCACGCTTTTGGAGGCCGAAAGATGATACAATGTGAACCAGGAAAGGAGAACTGTATAAATGGACCACCGGGTTTCGTCAATATTTCTGGGAGCTGTCGCTTCCATTTTCTTTGCCAGCGGCTCAAACGCCGAGGGCGTGAAGTTCAACGGAGTCTTCGCGCCGTCCGAGGGCTTCGTCAACCGGCTCGAAAAGCCACAGCGCGCGGAGGTGTGCCTCAACGGCCGGTGGGATTTTCAGGGCTTCAAGCCTCCGGCCGGATGGAAGGAAGGGAAGGGCCAGGCTCCCGAGCTTCCAGCGCCCGCGGCTGACGGATGGGACGCCGTGAAGATCAAGATTCCCTCTCCGTGGAACGTCAACAACTTCTGCCTGCGCCGCAGCGAAGGACCCGACCATCGCGACTTCCCGTCCTATCCCGATGCCTGGCGCGACTACAAGATGGGCTGGCTGCGCCGTTCGGTGACTGTTCCGTCCGACTGGTCAGGACGCTCCATCGCCGTCCGCTTTGAGGCCGTTGCGGGAGAGTGCGTGGTTCTCGTCAACGGAAAGAAGGCGGCGGAGAACTTCGAGCTGTTCCTTCCGTTCGAGGCCGACGTCACCGATCTCGTAAAGCCGGGCGAGACGTTCGAGCTCCTTGTCGGCGTCCGCGGACAGAAGCTCTTCGAGGACCGCGAGGGCGTTGGACGCCGCGTGATCCCCGCAGGCTCCATGTGGGGCGGCGAGATCATCGGCATCTGGCAGGACGTCACGCTCGTGGCGCGTCCGAAGCTGCGCGTCGACGACGTGTTCGTGCGTCCGCTCGTCTCGAAGGGTGTTCTCGCGCTCGACGTGACAGTCGCGAACGCGGGTGATGCGGCGGCGAGCGCCGACCTCGGCGCGAAGGTCTGCGAATGGATCAACCGAGCGGGGACGGACGTCCTTTCCGCACCAGTCCCTGCATGGGAGCTCGGGGCAGAGAAACTCGCGAAGGACTTCGGCAATGTCGAGGTTGACGCGAAGTCGTCCAAGACGGTGACAATCGAGATCCCGGTCGCCGCAGACGCGCTCCGCCTCTGGACGCCCGAGACGCCGAACCTCAATTCTCTCGTCGTCTCGCTTTCCGCGAACGGCGTGGACATCGACCGCAAGGCCGAGCGCTTCGGATGGCGCGAGTGGACTATCGACGGCGGCAAGTATCTCCTAAACGGAAAGCCGATCCAGTTCCGCAGCGACTCGTGGCACTTCATGGGCGTTCCGCAGATGACGCGCCGCTATGCGTGGGCGTGGTTCAAGGCGATCAAGGAGGCCAACGGAAACGCAGTGCGCCTCCACGCGCAGGTCTACCCAAGCTTCTACCACGACGTTGCGGACGAGATGGGCATCTGCATCCTCGACGAGACCGCGAACTGGGCGTCGGACGGCGGACCGAAGTTCGACCGCGAGATTTTCTGGAAGAACTCGATCACGCACCTCGAGCGCTTCATCAGGCGCGACCGCAACCATGCGTCAGTTCTCGGATGGTCCGTCTCGAACGAGAACAAGCCCGTAATTCTCCACGTCTTCAACCGTCCCGACCTCATGCCGTTCCAGGAGAAGGCGTGGGCCGACTGGCGCGACACGTGCCGCAGGCTCGATCCGACGCGTCCGTGGATCTCGTCCGACGGCGAAGAGGACGGCAAGGGGATTCTGCCGATCACGATGGGGCACTACGGCGATCTCGTCCATTCGTACAAGGCCTGGTCGGAGATCGGCAAGCCGTGGGGCGTCGGTGAGGCGTCGATGGCCTACTACGGCACGCCACAGCAGGTCGCGGAGCGCTCGGGTTCGGAGCGCAGCTATGCTTCCGCGCTCGGACGTATGGAGGGCCTCGCGAAGGAGTGCTACGACATCATCGTCGCGCAGCGCGCGAACAACGCGTCGTACTCGTGCGTCTTCAACCTCGCGTGGTACGCGCTGAAGCCGCTTCCGTTCGGAAAGCGCGACCTCACCAAGGCGCCGTCGCTTGAGGATGGAATCTTCTTCGGCGAATACGTGGAGGGACGTCCCGGCTATCAGCCCGAGCGCCTCGGACCGTACTCCTCTACGTTCAATCCCGGATACGACCCCGCGCTTCCGCTCTGGGACGCCTGGCCGATGTACGACGCTGTCCGCGCTGCGTTCGCACCGGAGGGCCCCGCGTGGTCGAAGTGGTCGATCCGTCCGGAGCAGCCCGCGGCGGATGCGCCGCGTGCGGAGAGCGAGTATGCCGAGGTCATTTGCGTAGGCGACGGCAAGCTCAGGGGTGTACTTGACGCGCAGGGCGTTGTGTTCGCCGAGAAGGTGTCCGAGCCCGCAAAGGCCCTCGTGTTCGTCGATGCGTCGTCTCCGCTCAAGGCGGAGCAGACCGCGGAAGTCGCTGAGCTCGTGAAGAAGGGCGCGGACGCGTGGGTGTGGGGCGTCACGGATGCGAGCGCTGAGTCCGTAAAGCCGATCGTCGGCGAGGGACTCGAGGTCGCGAAGCTTGTGCGCTCGACGTTCATCCCGATGGACCGTCCGCTCGTGCGCGGACTTTACAACAGCGACTTCTATTTCTGCGAGCTTCAGCGCGGCGACGCGTCCAAGTTCTCGCTCGGCGGCGAGTGGATCCGTTCCGCCGAGGTCGAGGTCGAGGCGTGCCGCACCGACTGGCGCGAGTGGAACAAGCGCGCCGAGGAGATGAAGACCGCTGCGATCATCCGCACGGAGAACGAATGCACGGCCCCGCTCGCGGTCATAGCGACGCGCCGCATTGGCGTCGCCAAGGTGCGCGTTCAGACGCTCGCCGACTTTGCGAACTCCGAGAAAGGCTACAAGACGCTCTCGCGCATGCTTGCGAATGCGGGTGTGAAGTGCCGCACGGTCGTGAGCGATCCGGCCGAGGCGTTCTTCCTCCGCGACGGGAAGATCATGTTCCCGTCCGTGACGCGCAAGACGCTCAAGAACATCGCGCCGAGGAAGCACACGCTCGAATTCTACGTCTACTCGAACCGTCCGCTCGACGACCTGCTCATCGAGCCCGACATGCCCAAGCTCATGCTCTGGATGAAGGCGCGCGGCTCGACGCTCAAGGTCGGCGACAAGGAGGTCAAGGAGACCCGTCGCACGGACCGCGAAGTCGAGTACAACGAGCTTCCGCTCCAGCAGGGCTGGAACAAGCTCTCGATTGTCGTCGACGGCGATCGCGGCGAGTTCGAGGCGGAGCTCCGCTGCAACAACAAGCCAGACTTCCTCCCGACCGTCCGCGCGTCCCTGAAGCCGCAGGAATGACGCGGACAGAGGAAAGGGCAAACAGCCATGAAGGCGACCGTGCTGGCGCTACTTGCGGTGTGGACGGCTTTCGCGTCCGCCGCGACCGGACTTGACGCCGTCTCGCGCGGCGCGGACCCTACGGGGCAGCGCGACAGCGCGGGGCCGATGCAAAAGGCTCTCGACGAGCTTAACCGCTCCGGCGGAGGGACGTTGTATCTTCCGCCCGGAAAATACAGGCTCGAGAAGCCGCTTTACGTCGAGGGCGGCAATTCGATCAGGGGCGCGGCGTCATCCGCCGCCTCCTGGCCGGCGAACAGGCCGTCCGTCCTCTGCGTGGCGTTCGGACGCGGCGACACGAACCTCGTGAAGAACGCGGCCGTGAAGCTCAGGGGCGGCGCGTCGCTGAGGGACGTCGCGATATGGCATCCGGACCAGAGCTTCGAGGAACCCGTGCCGTATCCGGCCAGCATCTGGGGCGACGGACACACGAGCGTCGTGGACGTTACGCTCGTCAACTCGTGGTGCGGCTTCTACAACAACCACTGCTCGTCGATGCTCGTGAGGGGGCTGAGCGGCACGGCGCTAAGCATGGGCATCCGCGCGGCGTACGCGTTCGACGTTCCGCGCATCGAACATGTCGCGTTCGACACGGCCTACTGGGCGGCATCGGGGCTTCCCGGGTCGCCGAAGTCCAGGGCGGAGTCCAAAAAGCTCGAATCGTGGGCGGAGAACAACCTCGTCGCAATTGTCGCCGGTGAGCAGGACTGGGGATACTGGTGGGACGTCTTCGTCGACCACGCGAAAGGCGGTATCTTCCTCACGGTCGTGCCTGACGACAAGGGTGAGCGCATGAACCCCGGCAACATAGCGGCAGGCAAGGTCGTGATGCGCAACGTGCAGGTCGGCATCGAGATGAAGAACGTGGGGTATCCGGGCTTTCTCCTCACCTATGGCGACATACAGGCGAAACTCTGCTGCATGCACTATTCGAAAGTCCCCGACTACTCGAAGTTCCATGCAGTCGGCATCAAGCCTTACTACAGCTGGAACGCCGCAGTGCAGGTGACGGGCGTGAAGTTCTCCGGCGCGAAGACGCTGTTCAGGTCCGACAAGGACAAGGACGGACTCATCTACTGCATCAACTTCAACGGATGCACCTTCTCGGACTGGAAGGACTGTGCGATCAGCCAGGCGCGCGGCAGTCTCGTCGCGTCCAACTGCAGGTTCGAGGGCAAGGGCGCGATTCGTCCGGGCGAGAACCTTTCGCAGATAGTGCTGAGTGGAAACACGTTCGCTGGAGAGGCGTTCGCCGTCAAGCCGTCCGCCTCCACGGTCCTTTCGCGCGACGACGGCGAGAAGGGCGTCGTGAATCTCTCCTACGACATTGCCGAGCCGAATGAACGCGAGTTCAAGGGCAAGGTGTTTAATGTGCTCGACTATGGCGCCACGCCAGGAAAGGTCGACGACATTCCGGTGAAGGACAGCTCCCCGGCTTTCGCCGCGGCGCTTGCTGCCGCGGGCAAGGCGGGAGGCGGCACGGTGTTTGTTCCGGCGGGTGTGTACCGCATCGCTCGCGGACTCAAGGTGCCTTCTGGGGTGGAGCTGCGCGGCAGTTTCGAGGCGCAGCACTACGGCAACTCCACGCACCGCGGCACGCAGCTCTACGCGTACGCCGGAAAGGGCGAAGCCGCGTCCGCGCCGCTCGTCACGCTCGAGCCTGATTCGGGAGTGGGCGGTTTCACGGTGTACTATCCGGAACAGGGCGTGACGGACGACTCGTCCGCCGAGGAGGCGCTGCGCGTGAAGCGCTATCCTCCGACTGTCAGGACCGCGCCCCGCAGCCAGGTGCGGAACATGGCGATCGTAAATGCCTGGACCGCGATCGACGCGATCACTGTGCGGAGCGACGGGCTTCTCGTGACCGACGTTACGGGCGGAGCGCTCGACGCAGGCGTGATCGTGGGGCATGGCACGACAGGCGGACTTTTCAGGGACGTGCACTTCAACTACACCGGTTGGGTCGGACAAGGAAAGTACGCCAATCATCCTCGAGGAGACGACTGGGACAAGACGACAACATGCGGAATGTTCGCCGACTTCACGACGCGCGTGACGCGCGGATTCGTTCTGTGCGATGCGAAGGACGTCAAGCTTCACTCTTGCTTCTGCATCATGGTCGCCGAGGGGATCTCACTGGAGAAGGATCCGTACACGGGTGGATCTTTCAAGGGCTCGACATGGGGCATGGCTTTCGACGCGAACACGAACGGAATCGTCGGACATCGCGGCGCCGCGCCCAAGTTCGTGGCCAACTGCGCAATGGGCGTCTTCAGCCGTCAGCAGGGCGGCTACTTCGTGAAGACCGAGCCTGGATTCGCCGGCGCGATTGCGTCCGTCAATTCCGAGATATGGTCCGGCCGCTCCCGCATCGTCTACCTTGAAGGAGGGCGTACGATTCTTTCACAGTTCCTTTCGTGGTGCTGCTACGAGGGCGTTGTGAAGAAGGGCGCGTCGCTCACAGTCTGCGGTGCGTCGTTCGCGTCCAACAACGGAAACGACAAGGGCGAAAAGACCACGATCACATACGAAAGCGGCTCTTCAGGGACCGTCTGCGGTTCCGTCGACGGACGCAGGTTCCTCAAGGTCGTCGACGAGACCGGCGGCAAGCTCGCCTGGCGCAACAACGGTGTGCGGATAGACTGACGAAACTTCGGGAGGTATAAACATGAAAACTTTCAAAGGATCCTTGATGGCGGTAGCTGTCTGCGTAGGTGCGGTTTCGGCCTATGCGGACGCGGTTATTGGACGTTTCCAGACAGGTTCATCGGTCGCGACGATGAGCCGCGAATCCTCCGGCATCATGCGCATGACGCTTGAGGCGCCCAAGGCGATAGCCGTCGCGGGGAAAGACGCTGCGCGGCTCTCGCTCATGTTCGATATTCGGGTGACTCGTGCGGACGGAGACGTCGGGGCGGACTCTCTCAAGTTCGTTCAGGGCGGAGGCGCGAGCATGACGGACCCTGCGGGCGTCGAGGTGTTCCGCGCGGGGTCGCCTGTTTCCGAAGGCGTCGCGCCGATTATGCGCCGCGCAGGGACATGGATGACGGCGTCGTATCCGCTCGCGAAGATAAAGCCGTGCGAGAGCGGAATCGGCACGCTCTTCCTATCGCTCTACAACGACCTTCCGAAGCAGGGTGTCCAGTGCGGTGTCGCTGTCGAGGTGCGGAACGCGCGCGTCGTCGAGATGAGCGCGGGTGAAGCCGCGCTCGCCGCCGAGAAGGATGCGAAGGAGGCGGCGAATCCGCGCACGGTGTGCAATCCGATTGATCTCGAATACATGATCCAGCGGCGCAAGCAGCGCAAGGACGGATCCTTCGAGCCCGTGATGACGGAGTCCGCGGACCCCGCGCTCGTCGTCTTCAAGGGCGAGTACTGGCTCTTCGCCTCTCACGGCGACGGATACTGGGTGTCGAAGGATATGGGGAAGTGGGAGTTCATCCCAGTCGATGTCGAGAAGGGCATTCTTTCCGAATTCCGCCGCTATGCGCCTGCGACGTGCGTCGTCGGCGATTGGCTCTATCTCACGCATTCGGAATCCGGCAAGATCATCCGCACGAAGAATCCGCGCGACCTCAGCGCATGGGAGGACGTAGGGCGTCCGCAGGGCTGGATGGATCCTGGTATGCTCTACGACGATCCCGCGACAGGCGGCGACGGATATGTCTATCTCTACAAGGGCCTTTCCCACTTCGAGCCGATCGACGTCATAAAGCTCGATCCGAAGGACGGAATGAAGAAGGTCGTTCCCGAAAACTACCACTGCGCTTGGCCCGACCGCAACAACCGCGGATTCGAAGTTCCTGGCGACGACAGCCTCGGATACGACGGCAAGGACACGCAGGAGGGTGCGTGGCCGGTGAAGTACAACGGACGCTACTATCTCACGTGCGCCGTACCCGGAACGCAGTACGCGAGCTACTGCGACAACTGCTACGTCGGCGACTCTCCGATCGGGCCGTTCCGCCTCTGCATGAACAGCCCCGCGATCTGGAAGTCGACGGGCTATACGCGCGGCGCGGGACACGGCTGTCTCTTTGAGGATTTGAACGGGCACTGGTGGAAGGTCGACACGTGCCGACTTGTCGGTTTCGACCGCCGCCTTGTCCTGGTTCCTGCGATGTTCGACGAGAAGGGCGATCTCTACACGAACGCGGCGCTGAGCGACTGGCCGTTCTTTGTCCCGGGGACGGCGAAGGATCCGTTCAACGCGCCTGGTCCCGGCTGGAACCTCCTTTCCTGCAACAAGCGCGCCGTTGCGTCCTCAAACTCCGGCACGGCCTCCCTCGCGTTAGACGAGGACATGGGAACGTGTTGGACCGCTGCGAGCGGCAAGGCTGGTGAATGGCTCGCCGTCGACCTCGGCAAGGTGTACGGCATCTGGTCCGTCCAGGTTAACTTCACGTCGATTGACGCGACGGCCGGCGGACGCGGCGAGGGCTGGGCGTACCGCTATCTCGTCGAGTTCTCGCAGAACGGAAAGGACTGGTTCAAGGCGTTTGACCGCTCTAACGCGAAGTCGCTCAGGCAGCACGAGTATGTCGAGTTCGCGAAGCGCGTCGGCGCGCGTTTCGTGCGCGTCACGAACAGGGGCGATTCGCCGGCGGGGTCGCGCTTTGCGATCAATGGACTGCGCGTCTTCGGCGAAGGCGGCGGCGCTGCGCCTGAGGCTGTGGACATGTCGCGCGTCTTCGCGGAACGCCGCGCGGGCAACAACCGCGCCGCCGCTCTCGCGTGGCCGAAGGCGAAAGGCGCGCAGGGGTATATTGTCCGCTACGGCATCGCGCCGGACAAGCTGTACACGCACTACCAGGTGATAGGCTCTGAAAGCGTCGTCGTCAATACTCTCATCCGCGGCGCCGACTACTACGCGACAGTCGACAGCTACAATGAAAGCGGCGTGACGCGCGGAACGAGGACTGTGCGCCTGCCCGCGACGGAGGGGCTTGTCGAAGGCTACGACATGCGCGGGGATAGTCCCTCTCCCGCGATAACGAACCGCGTCGTGGGAGTTGCGGTTTACGAGGCGGAAAAGGCGATGTTTGCGGGCGAAGGCGTGAAGCCGGAGTACGAGGTCCGCGCGTCCGGCGCGAAGGCCATCTGGGGGCTCGGCGCGAAGGGGACGCGCGTCGACTTCGCGAAGGTCGAGTCGCAGAAGGCTGGCGCGGCGACGATGCGCGTCTCCTATGCGACGCCGTTCGACGCGAAGGTCGGCGTTTCTGTGAACGGCGGCAAGACAGTTATTGTGACTCTTCCCGCGACCCGTGGCTGGCCGACGTACATGACGATCGATGTTCCGGTAGATGGTTTGAAGCGCGGCGCGGGCAACACGATTCGCATCGAAGGTCTCGGTGATAGGTTCCACATCGACTATATCCAGGTGCTTCAGTAGTTTAGGTAGCCTGTTTATGGTCCGCAAGAGAACATTGCTGCGAATTCTGGCTGTTGCTGGAACGGCGCTACACTGCTTTGGCGCGATTGCGGACTGTGACGCCGATGGATGGGATCGTAGATTCAAATACGACTGGCGGATAGATCTCAAGGATGGCGCGTCAGCTGGGCATTCGATCGCAAAGGGCGAAGACGGACGCGTCAAGATCGTCGTGACGCGTCCTCGCGCGGCATATTCGCCTCGGAAGGGAAACTCGCGCACGATAGTGATTCCGAAGGGGGTGACCGTTCTTTCGAAGCCCCTCGTCCTCAAGTCCGGGGAGGAGCTGTTCCTCGAGGACGGCGCAGTGCTGAAGGCTGACGCCGCGTCGGAGGGATTTCCTGTCTGCGGACGCAAGGACTCGCTCGAGCGCCCGCTCACATGGCTCGTTACGACCGAACCGGGTGCCACGAACGTCGCCATACGCGGCAGTGGCGTAATAGACGCCGGCGGGACGAGTATGTTCGCGCGCGGGATGCTTGCATCGTCCGTAGTGCCGCACGCGTGCGACGGATTCGTCATGGAAGGTGTAACGATTGTCGACGGGAACTTCTGGACCGTCACACCTGTTCGTTCGCGCAATATAAGTATCCGAGACGTCGCGGTGCTGAACGATGTCGACGACCTGCGCGAGAACGACGCGTTTGACATCTGCGAATGCACGGATGTCGTCGTGGAGAACTGTCTTGGCGTGTCGCGCGACGACTCGTTTTCGACCAAGACGTGGTCAGGACACCGCGGACAGGTCGCGGCGAAGTGGCACGGCGGTCCGCTTCCGCTCAAGTGCGTCGTGTTTTCCAGATGCCTTGCGTGGACGCGTTGTGCCGCATTCAAGGTCGGCGACGGCGTGGTGCAGCCGCAGCACGCCGTCGTCTTTCGCGATTCGCGCGCCTTCGGATGCCGTCACGGCGTGCGGTACAGCCACACCTGCGGTCTTGCCGAAACGAAGGGCGTTGTCTTCGAGAACATCCACATCGATTCCTGGGACAATGTAAGAGGTCCGTTTGGCTGGCTCGACATAGCGCCTGTCGAAAACGGCGTTCCCGGCGAACTTACGCTCCGCAACATAACAGTGGGAGTTAAATCGAATTGATTTGTGGGTGCGCGAGAATTTCACGAATATTTTTGCGTGAAATTCACGATGGGGGCGGTTCTGTTTTGCTATTATAATCGCATGAGAAGCGACAAAAGATCGTTGATGGTGGCTGTGGTTTTCGCAGCGGCGCTTTCTGTTTCCGCATTCGCGGCGTCTGGCCGCTATGCGGCGCCACACGGCGATGTCGTCAAGATATGGCCCGAGGGAAAGATGCCCGTCGTCTCCACCAACCAGACGTACGTGCCGTTCATGGAGTTCTTCAAGCCATATCCGGTGCAGAGGTTCTGAAAGAGAGGAAAATGTCATGAACAAACTTAAAATGGCTGCGGTTATGCTGGCTGGCGGCTGCGCGCTCGCGGCGTCGGGGTATGACGTCCGCTTCAAGAACATCTACCAGAGCCGCATGGTGCTTCAGGCGGGGAAGCCGAACGACGTGGCCGGAAGGGCCAATCCCGGCGCGGCGATAACCGTGACGGGAGAGGCGGTGAAGCCCGGCAAGGCACCACAGATGATCTCGCTGCATGTGAAGGCCGATTCGTCCGGGCGCTGGACTGTGACTCTTCCGGCCTTGCCGAAACGAACGGTCCTGAAGCTGACATGCTCTGACGGGAAGACGTCGAAGACGATCGAGGACGTCGTTTTCGGAGAGCTCTGGCTCTGCTCCGGCCAGTCGAACATGGAGTGGAACTTCAACGCCAACACGATTCCCGCCGACTATCTCAAAAAGTGCCGCGCGAGTGTCCCCGCGTTCGCCGGAGACATCCGCACAATCGTCACTGAGCGCAACTGCCTTGTGACCGAGTGCGATGAGATCGGCGGAACATGGAACCGCATCGACAAGGGTGAGGATCTGCGCCGCGCCGGGTCGCAGTTCGCTTATCTCTTCGCGCAGCTGATTTCGAAAGCGCTCGACACACCGGTCGGAATCATCGACTCCTCGGTTGGCGGCTCGCGCATCGAGCCGTGGATCCCTGCGTCGGCGTTCAAGGAAACGAACGTGCCGTTCCACACCCAGGACCGCCGCGCGTTCCGCTGGGACACGTACCAGGCTGCGCTAGCGAATTTCGCGAAAGACCGCGAGGATTTTATGGCACGCCGCTCGAAGTGGCTCTCGGACAATCCGAGCAACGACCTCCGCAACCGCAACCGCGACACGATGCCGCAGCCCCCGATTGACGAACTCGCGCTTGACCACATGCCGGCGAAGTTCTTCAACGGCAAGATTTGCGGACTCTTCCCACTCAAGCCCGTAGGCGTCCTCTGGTACCAGGGCTGCTCCAACGATTCCGAGCCGTACGAATACGGCGAGCTCGCCAAGCTCCTCGTGACGTCGTGGCGCAAGCACTTCCGCACCGAGTTCCCGTTCTACTACGTCGAGCTCGCCGCAATCAACGATCCGCAGAACGAGCCTGTGCAGAGGTGGTCATGGGGCGGAATCCGCGAGGCGCAGGGCGAGGTGCTCGCGCTGCCCAAGACTGGCGTCATCACGTCCGCCGATGCAGGCGGATCCGAGAAGCTCGGACTCGGCGACATCCATCCGCCCTGCAAGAAGATGATTGCCGAGCGCGCGGCGAAGCTCGTGCTTGCCGAGGTCTACGGGAAGGGAAGTGCCGTCGCTGCGCGTTCGCCGTACTACTCCGGCGTCTCGAAGGCGGAAGGCGGAAAGTTCCGCGTGAAGATCGCCAATGCCGACGGGCTTCGCCTGATGCCTGGCAAGGACAAGATCGACGGCTTCGCCATCCGCGGCGAGAAGAAGGACGACTGGAAGTGGGCGAACGCCGTGATCGATGGCGACGAAATCGTCCTCTCCTCGCCCGACGTGCCGAAGCCCGTCGCCGTCCGGTATGGCTGGGCACGCCGTCCGCGCCTCACGCTCGAAAGCGCGCACGCACTTCCGCTGCGTCCGTTCTCGACGGACCACGGCTCGACGCTCGACTACGGAAAATAACGGGGAACGGGGTTGCCCATGAAAAAAGGATTGTGCTTTGCACTTGCGGCGCTTGTACTGCCGGGGTATCTTGCCGCGGGGCTTTGTCCGCTCAAGCCGGAATGGACCAGCGCGCTCGAGTCGCTTGTCGGCGATTCGCTTGTCGCGAAGACGGCGAATCCGCGCCGACTGCTGGTGTTCTACAGGACGGAGGGCTACTGCCACGCGCAGAGCATTGTCGCAGGCAACGAGGCGATAAGGATTGCGGGCGAAAAGGCCAATGCCTGGCGCGTCGACTTCTCGGACGACTACGCGGCGCTGCAGCCGGACAACCTCGCCAAGTACGACGCCGTTGTGCTGAACAACACGACGAACCTCAAGACGGACCGCTACCGTTTCGTCGCGCCGGCACTCGTGGACTTCGTCAAGTACGGCAAGGGCCTCGCCGTGATACACTCCGGGGACGACGGCTTCAGCGAGGCGCCCGACATCCTCTACATGATCGGCGGCAGGTTCTGCGGCCATCCGTGGGGAAGCGGCGGTACGTGGCGCTTCAAGGTAGAAGACCCGAAAAGTCCGCTGGCCGCCATGTTCCCGAAGGACGGATTCAGGTTTTCAGACGAGATATACATGCAGTCCGCTCCGTACTTCTCGCGCCAGGCGCTGCATGTGCTCGTGTCGATAGACCTCGGCGATCCGGACACGAAGGCGGCGCTAGATAAAAGCGACATGCGCAGACGTCCGGACAACGACTACGCCGTGGCCTGGGTGCGCGGTTTCGGACGCGGCCGCGTGTTCTACACGTCGTTCGGACACGACGAGCGCGCATGGCTGAACGGTCCGACGCTCAAGCACATCCTCGGCGGAATCCAGTACGCGTTGCGCGACGTCTCCACGGACGAAACTCCGTCCGAGCCACAGTTCGTGAAGTCTCCCTTTGCCGCGTCCGCACGCTATGCGGCCCCGCACGGCGAGGTCGTGAAGATATGGCCCGAAGGGAAGATGCCCGTCGTGTCCACCAACCAGACGTACGCCCCGTTCATGGAGTTCTTCAGGCCGGAGAAGCAGACGACGGACGCGTTTCTGATCGTGACCCCTGGCGGAGGCTACGGTGGCGTAGCCTATGACGGCGAGGGATATCCGGTGCAGAGGTTCTGCATGGAGAAGGGCATGGGAATGGCGATACTCAAGTACCGCACGCCGCGTCCGATCGGCAAACCCATGTACCTCTCCGCCTGGCAGGACGTCCAGCGTGCGATCCGCGTCGCACGCTCGCAGGCGAAGGAACGCGGCTACTCGCCGGACAAGATCGGCGTGATGGGATTCTCGGCGGGCGGACACCTCACGCTCATGGCGGCGACGAGCTCGCTTACGCCAGCTTACGATCCGGTAGACGAACTGGACAAGCTCTCCTGTTCGCCGAACTGGGCCGTGCCGGTTTATCCCGCGTACGTCCTCGAACACGACAAGCCCGGCATGCTAATGCCGGAGTTCAAGTTCGACGCGGCGACGCCGAGGATGTGCCTGATGCACGGCGACGCCGACGTCTTTCCGGCGGACAACTCCGTCACGGTGTACAGCAGGCTCCGTAGCATGAAGATACCCGCCGAGATACACACGTTTCTCTACGGCGACCACGTGTTCTTCCGTACAGCGCACGCGGACGACACGGCCGCCGCCTGGCTCGAGACGTTCTGGCGCTGGCTCTACTCGGCCGGCATCCGCACGCCCCATCCGTCCGCAAACGAGAAGGGCGCGAAGCGCGTCATCTTCGGTCCGATCGAGAAGATGGGCACCTACGAGAGGGACGCATGGCGCCGCCAGCCGCAGGACGAGCTCGTCGCGTACAAGGACTCCCCGTTCTGGCTCGCGGACGAATACGGTGCGTTCGAGGCGGACTTCGAATACTTCCTCGGCGACGAGGCGAAGTGGGTACGCCGTACGGTGCGCGTCACGGCCGATCGCGTCTGGGTCGCCGAAAACGACGAGGTCGTGTACGACGGACCGCACGTCGGCGCCGACATCTGGCCGTTCCTGCGCAAGCCCGGCAAGGGACTCGCCGAGCCCGGACCGCTTGGCATCGCCGCCACGCGCGACGGGCGTCTGCTGACAATGCGCATCCTGCGCACCAGAAAGTAGGCCGACATTTGCATTTGGCAGTTCTTCGCGTTGAAGAAGTGCAGTGTTGTAAGGAAAGGACCAACTGTTATGAGACCAGCTATTGTGAAAAAATTCATGTTGACCGCGCTTGGCGCGCTGTCGGCGGCACTTTGCGCCGCAGACTTGCCCCGCGCGACGCCGGAGTCGCAGGGCGTCAGCTCGCAGGCGATCATCGACTGGCTCGACGCCTGCAACGCCGAGATGAAATACATGCACGGGTTTGTCGTCGTGCGGCACGGAAAGGTCATCGCCGAGGGCGCGTGGGCGCCGTTCGACCCGCTGACGCGTCCGCACATGCTCTATTCGCACTCCAAGAGCTTTACGTCGACCGCGATCGGATTTCTTGCGGACGAAGGGAAGGTAGACCTGGACGAGCGCATTGCTGACATATTCGCGGACAAGATGCCGACGAATCCACCGCCGGAGCTGCTTGAGGTGCGCGTGCGCGACCTGCTGACCATGAACTTCGGGTCCGACGCGAGCCATGCGCCCAAGTGCAACTTCGCCCTTGCCGACTGGGAGAAGGGCATCCTCTCGCGCCCGATGGAGCGCCGTCCGGGCACGAAGCACCGCTACGACTCCGACGCGACGTACCTCCTTTCGTGCATCGTCGAGAGAAAGAGCGGAATGCGGACGATGGACTACCTCAAGGCCAAGCTGTTCGATCCGCTCGGCATGACAAGCCCCTGGTCGACAGTCTCTCCGTCCGGCACCGCCTGCGGCGGCTGGGGCATGAACATGACGACGCGCGACATCGCGAAGTTCGGGCAGTTCCTGCTCGACGGAGGCGTGTGGGACGGGAAGCAGCTGCTCTCGCGCGACTGGATACGCCTCGCCTCCGCAAAGCACACGGCTTCTGGCGGCGGACCCGACTGGCGGCTCGGCTACGGGTTCCAGTTCTGGCGCTGCCAGCACAACGCCTACCGCGCGGACGGCGCGGCTGGCCAGTTCACGATCGTCATGGAGGATCAGGACGCGGTCGTCTCCCTCAATGCGGCCGAGGGCAACACGCAGAAGGAGCTTGACCTTGTGTGGAAGCATCTCGTCCCCGCGTTCGGAGACCGTCCGCTCCCCGACGACGCGGAGCTTCAGAGCAGGCTCGCGGACAAGTGCGCGAAGCTCGAGATATCCGCGCCGAAGGGAACGGGGCTCGCGGGTCCGGCGCTTCCGGCGGCGTGCAGCTACGGACGCAGCAACCTGATGCCGGAGGGCAAGGGCACGCTGGAGAAGTCTGATTCGGGCTGGACGCTCGTGGGCGGCAACCGCCGTCTTGCGATCGGCGACGGAGCCTGGGCGGAGACGACGTGGAAGTTCGACGACGGCAACGTCGAGCCGCTTTTCGCGCTGGTGGGCACGCGCACCGCAATTGCCGCGGGACGCTGGACGAACGAGAAGACCCTCCGCGTGAGCTGGCATCTCCTCGACTGCACGCAGAAGGGCGAGTTCGAGGTCAAGGTGCAGTGACGGCCATCGCGTTGTGACAGTTGCTGAATCGAGGTGAACCGATGAATGGACCTTCAATGAAATTGCTTTCCTTTTGCATAGCATCCATCGGACTGTACGCCGCCGCGCATGCGGGTGCGCCTGCGGCGGCGAGATACGAGGCGGAGGATGCGCGGCTCGCGGGCAGCGCGGCGCTCAAGGGGACGAGCCTGGTCCAGTCCGATGTCGCCGCGCAGGCGTCGGACATGAAGTACGTCGAACTTGGGACGCGCGGCGCGAAGCTGGAGTGGAAGGTGCGCGAGAGCGGAGTCGACGGCGTGACGCTGCGCTTCACAATGCCCGACCGGGAGGACGGATGGAAGCAGAGCAATCCGCAGGACGAGACTCCACAGTACCGCCGCGAGGAAGTCTTCTGCGGCTCGCTTGAGCTGCGCGTGAACGGGAAGAAGCGCAAGGTGCGGCAGTACGGAAAGGTCTCCGAGGCGATTCCGCTCTCCTCCTACTGGATGTGGCAGTACTTCGTCGGTGACCGTCCTGCGGACGAGCCGGGCGGACACGAAATCGCGCGCTTCGCATTTGACGAGGTGCACTTCGCTATAGACGGCGCGCCTCTTGCGAAGGGCGACGTGCTGTCGCTCGCGAACGCGGACGGGAAGTATCCCTACGGCGTGGACTTCGTGGAGCTCGAGAAGATCCCCGCGCCGATTCCGCAGCCCGAGGGCTCGCTCAGCGTCGCGGACTTCGGCACGGGGCGGGAGGCGATCGACAGGTGTTTCGCCGCGTGCCGCGAGCAGGGGAAGACGATGTACTTCCCGGCGGGCGTGTGGGAGTACTGGACGAAGACAGGCGACAACCGCTGGCTCCTGAACGGCGCATCCAACATGAAGATCACCGGCGCAGGCATGTGGCACACGAACCTGCATTTCCCAGGGGCGAAGTCTTTCGGAGGAGGCGTCGGAGGTGACAGGCTTGCGAAGGGGACCGAGTTCTGCCACATGTACCTCAGCTCTATGCTCCGCTCCCGCTTCAACCAGAATGCGGTGTACAAGGGCATCATGGAGGCGTGGGGCGAGGGGGCGAAGCTCCACCACCTCTGGATCGAGCACTTCGAGTGCGGATTCTGGCTTGGCGACTACCA
>Ga0129306_1001025_pt1 | contig 36214 bp, 38 predicted proteins | sample P827metagenome_FD_94438 | JGI IMG/M metagenome (GOLD analysis project Ga0129306, IMG submission 94438) | Capybara group fecal microbial communities from Wisconsin, USA - P827 metagenome | ecosystem: Host-associated > Mammals > Digestive system > Large intestine > Fecal | place: USA: Wisconsin...
ATGGGATTATGTTATGGAAAGCGGGATTCGGGGCACGACGCCTGCACTGGCACTGACGCTCCCGGGCGATTATCTCCCTTGGGGGTCGGGGGGATGAGAGGGTGCAAGTCTGTGGCGGACTTGCTCCGGCACAGTCTTGCACACCGCTTTTCCCTTATAAGTGCGGGAGCCGGAGGCGCAGGCCAATGGAGCGTGGGGGCGGCCGTGAGTCTGTGGCGGTTGACGCCGTGGCGGCAACTGACACAGTCTCACAGCGACGGGTGGCAATGGAGGTTGCTGGTCTGGCTGTTTGGGGCGGAGCGCAGCGGAGAACCAAACTGACAGACGAGCAAGTACCGCTTTCCTTATCGGCCTGGACATCGGCACTGCCGCCGGAACAGGGCGCCATCGGCCCGGATCACCGGCATCGGCACAGAGAAAAGGTCGTTTGCCCGCAGCACCACGTGAAATCGGCCTTCTACGGCACTATGGGGCTGATTCTTTCCCGCACTTTGCCCGCCCGGGGAGCGTGTCCACCCTGTGGATGGGTGTACGTGGTGGACACGGTGGACAGGGTGGACAGCGGTGGACGGCACCGATTTTGGTGTGTGGGCAATCAAACGATTCCCATTTCCTTGGCCTTGACGATGAGCTGGGAGGCGTTCTTTGCCTCAAACTTGGCATTCAGGCGCATACGGTACCATTTGATGGTCTGCTCGGTGAGATAGAGTTTAGCGGCGATTTCTTTGTTGGTGAGGCCCTCGGCAACGAGGGGAAGGATTTCCATCTCTCGATCTGTTAGCAACGGCTTTTCGCCTGCCGTCGGTTTTTCACTTTCAGCCTCGGTAATGATTTCTTCAATCACGGCATCGGCCGCTTTCTTTTCTTTACTCAGCCTTAAAGCCCTGAAGAGGACAAATACGAGCACCAGCAAGACGATGGCCAGCAGAACTGCAGCAGATGCTATGATGGCTCGATGGCGCTTTTGCGATTCCAGGACCTTGCCCATAACATCCAGTGTTGCAATTCTGCCCCTGTACTCCAGGTCCTCGTGCTTGGAGTAGTATTCGTCTGCTTCCTTGAGGTATTGCAGGGCCTTGGTAGTCTTGCCCTGACTGAAGTAAACCTCGGCAAGTCCCAGTTTAGGTGAGGCCATCCACAAGGAGTCGCCGGCAACCGTGCCGAAATGGAGGGATTTCTCGTAACATTCCCTGGCTTTGTCCAGGTCGCCCTCATCGTACCAGACGGAACCCATATTGTGCCAGAGCACGGCATTGCTCTCATTCCAGCCGTGTTTCTCAAAGATTTCACCGGCCTTTTGGTAATACTCCATCAATCCGGGTATATCATCCCGGGAATAACAGAGGTTGCCCAGGGCGCCGTACAGTTTGGAATAAAAGTCATCCACTTCATCCTGAACATATCCGCCCTCCTGTCCAACAGTAAGCGCCATCTGGTCGGCATAAGAGAGTGCCCGGCCAAAATAATAATCGGCGCTGTCCAGCTGATCGCCGGCCCAGCGATGCCTGCCTATAGCATCTGTCGCATAATAGGCATTCTTGAGATTATGCGTGCGCTCTGAAAGAGACCAAAGCTTGCGTGCAAAGAACTCGCTGCGGGAGGGATTGATGCCCTCATAGCCAAACATCAGCTCCCGGTAAGCGTCGACCAGCTTTTCGAGCTGGAGGGCGGATGCCTGCTCAATCCGGGTGTCCGTCCATCCTGCAACAACGTTCTCGAGCGAGTCTATCTGACGGTCCCGATGGTCGGTATATCTTGCCTCTGCGACGAGGGCGCAGAGAAGCAAAAACAACTGAATAATTATAAGTCTTTTCATAGCCCAAATTTACGAAATACAACGCTAACTGCCGCATTTTTGGGTAAAATAGGGGCGAAAATCGTCCATTTCTAAACTTTCGTTTAGTGTTTTTCTGCTTCAAATAGGCGAACTTTGTAAATGATTTCAAGAGTATAATATGTATAATGATTCAGATCCTGTCGAACTGACAGACCAGGAGAAAAAAGTGCTTCATCTGATGGCTTCCGGAATGACCTGCGACCAGATGGCCGAAGCCATGAACTTGAAAGTTCAGACAATCAAGTGGTACAGGATGAGACTGAGGGAAAAATTCAAGGCATCGACGACTGGCGAACTCATGCACAAGGTCACGGGCCTGGGTCTGTTGTAAATAAGAAACAAACACACAAAACACATTAATCCTATGAAGAAGATTTTACTTTCTCTGATGAGCATGGCAGTCTGCATGACGTTGTCCGCCTGCGATCCGACCGGCATCTTTGGCGGCTCGGCAAACAATTCCGGCAATGAAAACGGCGAGAATACTAATTCCGGAGAGAACGGTGAGAATGGCGGCGGCGGTGTAAGCGGCGATGACCTCACCCCTGAGCAGATTGCCGAAAAGGGCTATGCCCTCAAAATCACCCTTGGCGAATACGAATACGCCATCTACACCGCAAAAGGTAAAAACGCCCGCGTAGACGAGTTCTATGTCAACAGCGACAACAGCATAGACCATACCGTCTATGTCTATCAGTACACCGACAAAAACAATCGTCACGGCTATGAGTATTACAAGAGTTGGGATGATGTCGATTACTCCAAGGCAGCACAGGAGACCAGCCAGTTCTATGTCCATTATGTCCAGGACGCTTCTGAAATCTTCTGCGCCAAGGGATATTCCAAGACTGGCACCGAGGAGATTGCAGGCAAGAAATGCGATGTTTATTCCGGCAAACTCAACCTTAACGGTGGCCGTGGCTACGCAAACTATATGGAACTTGGAAAAGATGGTATCTCCGGTTCGTTTGCGGTATGGAAGGGGCTTACCCTCAAAACCGTATGCGAAGGCGAAGTCCAGAGCCTCTGCACCAAACTTGTCATCGGCACCATTCCTGACAGCGCCTTCTCAAAGACCCTTAACACCGACTGGGTTAAATAATATCAAAAATATTCGTTATGAAAATGCTGAAACAAGCCTCCATTGCACTGATGTGCATTGCGGCCCTCACCATGGTGTCGGCCTGCGGAAACAACCCCAAGAAAGGAAAAGAAGCCAAAGACAATGGAAAGCCTGCCGCTGCCGAGACCCGCGTCGTTTGCAGCGATGTAAACCTTGACAATTATGTGGCGGCCATCAAGACCAACGCAGGGGTGGACTTCAAAATACCTGCAGGGTGGACGGCCGTATCAGCAAGCGGAACCGAAAGCAGCCTGGGACGCACCATCGTGGTGAACTTCGGCAAGCAGGTGGACGCTGTCGAGCAGGCACGCGCCTTTTTTGAGCAGACCAAGGAACAGAGCCGCCCGCTCTTCGAGCAGGCCAAATCCGGCGGCGCCGAGTATTACGTCAAGAAATGGTCCGAATTCCTGGACTCCAGCCTGGAGGACCATGACGCTAAGGGTGTTGGATACTGGTGGAATTACCTGGTAGGCCCGTTTGAGGACAGGACTGTCTATTTCTACACCGACCCTGTCGAGATTAAATTTGAATTACCCGCCGTAAAATAGCATCCCAAGATGAAGAAGTATTTTTTCCTTTTTGTCGCCTTGTTTGTATGCTGCACTTTGGCAAGCGCCCAGAGTGAGCTCGGTCTTCCTCCAAACGAGGAGCAGCCGGAACCTACCATATTCCATCCCGAACTTCCTTATTCCTACAGTTCCATTCTGGTTACCCCTATGGGTAATGCAGTTAGTTGCTACGATGCCAAGAGCGGCGCCGAATACAAGAAGTATGAAGGCGAGAGCAAGTACAGCATCACCCTGAAAGAGAATGTTGACGGAAAGAGCGTGGCTACGGTCTATGACATCTTCCCTGACAGCAAGTCCTATCAGATCCTGATGCAGCTCCCGTGGCCCAGCAACCCCAAGCCCATGCCCATCAAGGAAGAGTTGATTACCTATGAGGGCCGTTGGTGCGTGATGTCGGATGACGGGAAGTGGATTACCGATGTGGAAACCGGCATCCAGCTTTGCGATGAATGCGATGACACCTACCGCGTCAACATCAAACTGGAAGAGCAGCCTGCAAGCCTCTTCAAGATTCCCGCAGGCTATACCAAGATGGCCGACTCCGAGATGAACTCCTTCTTCCAGGAAAAGTTCAAACAGTGGGAGCAGAGCCAAGGTATCAAGGTTGAATAACCGGAATTCCCCAATATGCAAATCCGCCGCTTTCCTGATGGGAGGGCGGCGGTTTTGCGTGTGGGGTGACGGATGGGGTTACAGTGAACCAAGATAGGAAAGGATGCCGTCGATGTGGAGGTCGATGAGGGTTTGCTGGCCTTCCGGGGAGAGGAGGAAGGCGGCGTCGTCCAGATTGTCCATGAAGAGGTTTTCCACCAAGACGGCCGGAGCCAGGGTGTGGCGGAGGAGGTAGAAGTCTTTCTCGAGATCGGGGTCGCCGTCGGTGTAGTCGGTGCGGAGGCGATGGCCAGGGAGGTGGGCCCGGGCGGCGGTGTAGAGGGAGGTGGCGAGGGCATCGGCCCGGGTGTTGCCACGGGTGGTGTAGGCGCACCAGCCGCGGGCGGTGAGCCAGCGGTCGCCACGGCCGGCGGCGTTGGCCAATGGAGCGTGGGGGCGGCCGTGAGTCTGTGGCGGTTGACGCCGTGGCGGAAACTGACACAGTCTCACAGCGACGGGTGGCAATAGAGGTTGCTGGTCTGGCGGTTTGGTGCGGAGAGCAGCGGAGAACCAAACTGACAGACGAGCAAGTACCGCTGTCTTTATCGGCCCGGGCATCGGCACTGCCGCTGGAACAGGGAACCATCGGCCCGGATCATCGGCATCGGCCCAAAGCATTCACCCGGTGCTGATAGCACCACCATACATCGGCCTGGGTCAATGGGTTACGGGTGATTGGTACGGGTTTTTCTCCCGCTTTTTACAAGGTGTCCACTCCGTGGATGGGTGTACGGAGTGGACACGGTGGACAGTGGTGGACAGCGGTGGACACTTGTGGACATCACTCGGTTTGCCGCCTTTTGGCAGAGGCGCTTTTGCCGTTTAAGGATTAGTTCTTATCATTGTTCCAGAAAATATTCACCCGATAATATCTTTTATTCGAACTGTATGAACAATACTGATTTCGCTGGCTTTGCCCGCTCGGAACGTGGAGTAAGCACTATGACCCTGTGGGACTATCAGTCTGCCGTCAATGCATATATCAATCCTACGGTCATCGAAGAGAGGAGAATGAATGTCGCCCAAATGGATGTCTTCAGCCGCCTGATGATGGACCGTATCATCTTCCTCGGAGTGGCCATCGACGATGATGTCGCCAATATCATTACGGCACAACTGCTGTTCCTGGAGTCGATCGATCCATCGGCCGACATTTCCCTGTATATCAATTCCCCAGGAGGCAAAGTATCGAGCGGGCTGGCCATCTACGATACGATGCAGCTCGTCAAACCTGCCGTGTCCACAATTTGTACTGGTATGGCAGCTTCGATGGGCTCCGTGTTGCTTTGCGCCGGGGAGAAAGGAAAGCGTTCCGCACTGCCACATTCCAAGGTGCTGATTCACCAGCCACTTGGCGGTGCGCATGGCCAGGCATCTGATATTCTCATCGCCGCCAAGGAGATAGAGAAGACCAGGAATGAACTCATTTCCATCATAGCCAATCACAGTGGGACACCCTTCAAAAAGGTATTTGCCGATGCCGACCGGGATTACTGGATGTCGGCCGAAGAGGCAAAAGCCTACGGGATGGTGGACGGTATCCTAATGAGCAAATCAATCTAACAAGGCGAAGCATGAAGAAAATACGCATTGACTATTACCACTATCGGCTCAAGAAAGGACGGGCCAGCATTCTATTGCAGCAAGTGGAAGGGTCAGACCAGTACTGTATTCCGCACCACTATGTAAAGGCTGATGAACGATTGACCTATGGAACCGATGGATACGCCACCCAGGATGATGGCGATCTGGTCCTGATCCATAGTTCGTTGAATGAGAGATGTCCGAACACAAAAGGCAAGGAATGGATTCCCTTGGAAAGCGTATTCGGACTAACAATCGACAGGAACGACTTCCTGCATATTTACCACAACATTTTCTCTTTCTTTCTATGGTCTTGCCCTCGTGAAGGGGAATCCGGCATCATGCACCGGGTCATGAATATGCTTGAAACAGTCAAGATTGAAATAGCCAAAAAAGAGTACGTGGAGAGACTGAGGCGTGTTCTCGAAGGAGAGCAGCTCGAAGATTTTAAACTATGGAATAAACAGCCAGACCAAGACCTGATTCGGAAGGAAATGGAAACGCTGGAACATTTCCGGTTGCACAAACCACCCCGTATACCTATGACACAGCATGATGGAGAACTGGAAAGGCGGAATTTATACTCCTACGAACCTATAGACTGGAAGGTGCTTGGGGCAGAAAGAAATTGATAACTATAGAAGTTCGTGCTCTATCAGAGTCTTCCTTAGGGTCTCCATTGTTTCTTCATAATCCCATTTTTCGTCTACACGGAAGTGGAATTCGTGCCAAAGATAGTAGTCTCCATGTATCTCTTCCCAATAATCGTCCGTGGTCTCGTGGAAGATGATAGGTTTATCCTCATTTTTATAATCGTTAATGGCCTCCTGGGTAAGATTCCGAAATATCTTGCGGTTCTCCTTTACTGCAAGATAGTTGAGCATTTCGGTATATCTTGACTTAATAGTATCATGCCAAAGGTTCTTCCTTTCTCCGGTGAACCTCATGTTCAAAAGCCATGGAATAGGGTGCTCTTCTGTGTCCAGGGCTTTGCAATAGCAAGCGCCACACACTTCATCGAAAAGAAAGTCTTTTTTATGATTCTGCTCATAGAAATAGTAGTCCTCCTCTTCCTCTTCGGTTACCTCTATCCCGAGCGTGTCCAAATGTACTCTATTCAAATAATAAGATAGATCTTGCGCTCGAAGGATAAAGGCCTTGATATCGTCATTCTTGGGATTGATCAGCACATACGTATCTTCGCCTTTTTCATCCTTAAGTAAATCATACAACTCGCCAATGTCTTGGACATCGTGGGCAAGACTTAGCAAGTTGCGATACTCTTTTTCCATCTTGGCTTTGTACTTCAAATAGAGTTTTTCCCTATCCAGGGGCTTTTCTTCTGGGATTGACTCTATAAGCTTTAGAACACGTTCGGCGAAAAAGCCAGTAGATAATTTTCTCTTTTTTTCGAAGACAACATTCTTTTGTAACAAGCCGTAGAAATGGGAACCGCCAAATCCAAAATCGTTATAAATGTTTAAGGAAAGGTTCTCGCCTTTTGATGCAATCTCGAAGTGATAGTTATTCTTATCAACATAGTATGTGCGATCCATAGGACCATCTAAGCACTCCGCTAATGTCTGCCTAAGAAGCTTTCTCATATGTTTGTGTATTAGAAATGATAGCAAATGCAGACCAGTTCTGTATCGTCGGGGAGGTCTTTGATGTAGTCGTAGACTTTGCCTTTGACCTCAATCCATTCCCCATTCATCAGGAGTTCGGCGAAGTCCAGGTCTTGCAAGTTGATGATTTCGCCTTTCAAGGCCGTTTCTTTGTAATTGTCAGGCCCCGTCTGGAACTTTTTACCATCTTTGTTGCCACCAATTACGTACGTATCCCAATGCCAGTCCGGATTATACTCCCATGCAATCCAGTGTCGCCAGACACCATTCTCGTCTTGCCGCCAGAGATTCTCGTTATAAGCTTCTCCATCGTCCTCATAGACCTCTTCAAATGACGGTTCAGTTCCTTTCTTTAGCCAATCCGGATAATCATCACAAGAGTTATTCTCATATTCCTCACGCCAGAAACGCTTGTAATCATCAATCAGATCCTGTTTCTCTTCGTCGGTAACCGGATCTCCCCAATGGCCCTCGATGGGGACTTCCTTTCCCCAGGGCGCCATCAAGCCTTCAACGGTTTCGTCTCCTTGACGAATCAATAAAAGAAATGATCTCATAGTGACTGTATTATCTATTCAACGGCTTCGTACAATTTGTCAAGAACCCTCACCATCGCAAGGGTATCCAGATGGCAGTAGTTGAGCAGCGCCCGTCTGGCTTTTTCTTCGTCTTCCGGACTCATGTCCTGTAGTTTCGGGAAGAGAGCCATAGCGTCGCCTCCATTTTGGCACATGTCGTCCAAGGCGTGGTAGTCAAGCTCTGGGTCGTTGGGGAATAGTGCCGGCAGGACGCTTTTAATTGAGAAACGCCCACCCATAGCAGGGACAAAATAATAGCCATGCCGGAACGGGTCGTACAGATCTCGGACATTGTCGTGGATGGCCATCAGATGCTCGGATAAGTCTGGGAAAAGATCAGCCATCTCTTTCAGGCGGCCACACTCAAAGGTCTTGTTATAGACAATCACACATCCATCTGAGGGAATATCTTCGCAAAGCTTTTCAGCAATGGGCCGTAACGGATTGCCAACTGACGGGGCAAGGAATTCTTTATGAATCAACTCACCTCCAGTCTCGTTCTGAATATGGAGCGAGTACTGAGTAGCCAGCTGCTGATAAGGATGAGTTCCATCATAAAGCGGGATGATGGGACGTATAGACTCAAAGTCCAGGTAATACATTGGATACCAGAGGGTGTCCAGGAATTTTTGGATTCCGTCTTTGTTTATGCTTTGCCGATCGTCCAGTGTGCATTCTACCTGCATGCGTTGGATTCGGTTCAACATATAATCGACAATGCTTTCGAAGGAATCGCGTCCAGAGCGGTGCAATGCCAGTTTTTTGTCAAAATGTAGGCCGTTAACGTTGAAGACAGATGGTTTAGGTAAAGCCTTTGTGCAATACTGCCAAAAAGCACAATCATATGGGGCATGACATCCCATTGATAAGTCAGTATCGGGCTCATTGCCTTCAAGCACTTGTTTGGCAACCTTTACATTGGTGTCAACGTTAACGAATTCTTTATCAACCGCTTCTGAAATATCTGTAACTTTGAATAATTGCTGCAGGTCGACATCTCCCTGGCGCACGTATTCGTTGTTTATGCACACCAGAAAAGTGCCGACAACTTTCAGTCCACACCGTGATAGGACATACTTCTGATATGCAACATCCCAGGCATAGATCTCCTTGTCCTCCTGGGTGGAACTCTTGACCTCATATATGGCATATCCGTTCTCAGTTTTATGCAGAATGTCCACTGCACAGTAGTTGCCATCTATGCTGAATGCGGCCTCACAAATGTTCTCCACGCCACGTGCAACGGCATCCGTCGTCTTCTCTATCATTTTGCCGTAGTCAAGGCCGCCATCGGGACGGCGAGAGGTCATATCCTCGTAGTCCCCGAGAAGCCCTTTGGCAACTTCACCGATTTCGGTGCCTGCGGCAAAACGCTCCTTGGCGGCATCGTCAATAACAGCTTCCTCCGGCTTGAAAACGCCAAGCCAGAGAGCCTTATCGCAGAGTCTGAACTGCGTGTAACGCGATTTGGATAGTCCTCGTGCCATTTATTGTCTGCTTAAGATAACTCGTGATATTTCGTTGGCAAGTAATTCAGCTCTTCCGTTTTTAATGTAATCCATCATAATGTCTGAGTGAACTGGGTTGATAAGGATTCTCTTGGGTGTCATTGCCACAAGCGGGTTGAAGCGAGAATCTACTTGGATAGTGTACTCACCGCAAGATGGTTTAGCCGTATATGTGCCGTGAACCGTTGATGTGTACCAGCGCGGATGCTCAACATATCGCTTTATAAGCATATCTGCAGCAAGCTGGCCAATCTCTTTTGCATCGCGGAAATATTGTTGCCTGAACTCTTCTTTGCGCTGTCCCGGTGTATAGCCTTGTACGCTATCATCAATGAACTCTGTGGTGCCCAAATGCGTCCATTTGATCGGTCCAAAATCATTGAGAAGATCTTCTTCGTCGACGAATGAGTCATAAATATCTTCGGGCTTAAAAGACGGAACTGCGGTTGTGAGAGGTAGTAGAAAAAGCTTTTGGCAACATTCATCTACTTGAAACCATTCAATATTCCCACGCACGTTACGCATATTGTCAATTATTTCAGGAATATAGCGTCGTTGGGTCCTAAACGAAAAGCGATGGTTGAAGTCACAACGTTCAATCTTGAAGATTTCATGCGTGTCTTCATCTTCAAAGTCATCGATGAAGGTTTCGTGATAACTCCCAAGAATTACCTCCTTGTCGAATATTTCTCCCCAATGGTCTGTAACGGAAGGCTTTGGACGGAAAGTGCGAGTTCTGACATATGTCTGAATGTTAAACTCAGATATTCCGTTAATGCGTTTGGCTTCCGCTTTGAACTCTTTTCCATGTCCCATGGAGGTCTTTCCATACTTCATGTAAACAAAGTAATGGACCATCTCATGCACCATTATATCCCTCCATTCATCTTCGGTATCAAAAAACCAATTGTTGAGGGTAATATCACATTTATCAGGGTAAAAACCTGTAGGGAATTGTTTAGTCGGGTCATGAAATGCTCCAAGGGTGTGCTTCCCCGCCCACCTGGCATAGAGTGATATAGGCGGAAGTTCATTGTCCCAAAAACGGGCATTAAACTCATCGAACCACTCTTTCATATGCTCCACATCGGGATACATATATTTTTTGTCAGCGTCGAGTATTTTCATTTTTACAGCGCTTCTAGTTTCGCAAGACGTAGAGCCAAGAGTTTATCACCCTCGGCAAAAGAAACTGTTATACGTTCACCTTCAATGGCTTTGACGGAGCCATAACCAAACTTGGGATGACGGACACTCTGGCCAACTGTGAACTCACATTTCACCTCCTCCGGTTTCTGCTGCTGAGCCTCGTCGGTGCCTTCATATACGGGATAATTCCCATCGATGTAGGCCTTGATGAGACTTGCATGGGAGAGCGGCGATGACGGATCTTCCACAACCGGATTTGTATCATAATCCAGCAGAACCACAGTCCTGGTCTTTGCCATCTCCCGGATTCTATCCACAATGGGCTTTGCCTTGTGTTCCAACATCCATTTGTAAGTGGGAACATAGATAAGCCGCCGTGCGGTAATGTAACCCAGCAATTCACTTCCACCAACACCCTTACGATGGCCTTTTGGCGTGCCGTATTTTCGTACAGTACGTTTCAGGTCTTTCATCGTATTATTCCTAAACAAAGCAGTATCCACTCCAGCGGTTTCGAAAACCTTCAAGCCCTGCCAAATGGATTCCACGCTCATCGCCGTCCATCCCGGAGAAAACGGAACAGGAATACCACCGTGCGGGTAGAACGGGCTCAGACGAACCAAATCACCATCCGCATGAGAGGTGACAGCGAGGATTACGGCATCCGGATACTCTTTCAGAATATTCTTTTCACTGCATCTTTTGGATTTGACTACAATCATTTGTGTGTTAATTAGAAATGTGATACGCAAATATACGTTTTTAAACTGAATTTTCGGGTAGGCCTTTGCCAAAACTTGGCAAATAGCGTGTTTATTTCCTGCCACGGAACAAATCTACAACGGCACCAATCGCTGCGCCGGCGAAGAGGAAAAGCGCGGTAAGGAGCAGGACAGATTCCAGTTCAAGACCGGTGTGGCGCTTGACCCAACCACACATTCCTGCCCAGATACGCTTGATGGGAAAGAATTCCCGGCCCGGAAAGACCAGGCCGAGAATCCATGCAATGGGCCACCATATCAAGAAGAGAATGCCGACGTATGGTGCGAGCGTGATAATCAGAACGCAAGCGAACACCTGCCAGAAGAAACGCAGGCAGCCGACAAGGCAACCGTTCATTGCATTAACGCTGTCGGAGTATTTAGGATTTTTCTCCATTGTCACTGTTTGTAAAGAACCCTATCTTGTTTCTCGAGGCTTTGCCAACTGACTCTTCCCTGCAGAACTGGGCGAGCTGCTCATATCCACCCTCGGTGCCTGAGAGAACACTGTCGATGGTGTACTTGCGCACCACATTCTCTATCTGGCCGCCACTGAAGGAGAATTCCTTGGCGAGTGAAGTGGCTTCCTCGTCGGTCAGTGAAGGGAACTGGGATTTCCAGATCTGGGCGCGGGGCTCCAGCTCCGGCTTGTTGAAGCGAATCTTGAAGAGGAAGCGACGCTCGAATGCCGGGTCGAGATTGCCAAGGAGATTCGTGGTGGCAATCATAATTCCCTCAAAGGTTTCCATCTCCTGCAGCAGGATGTTCTGTACACTGTTCTCCATACGGTCCACTGCTTTGACTGCGCCCTCCATACGCTTGCCCAGGATGGCGTCAGCTTCGTTGAAAAGCAGAATAGGCTTGAGTTTGTTTTCCTCACAAGCTGTACGGTAATCGGCAAAGAGGGCACGCATATTCTTCTCTGTTTCGCCCACGTAGCAATTGCGCAGTTTTGCCACATCTGCTTCAAGGATTTTGCGGCCAGTCCTGCGTGCCATCTGGTACACGGTCTCCGTCTTGCCGGTGCCAGGGTCTCCATAGAACAGGCAGATCATTCCGGTCCTAAGGCCTTTCTCCTTCATGGAGGAGAATACCTTCTGCAGAGAGTCTTCCTCGAGCAGGGTACCCAGGCGCTCGATTTGGCCTTTCTCTTCTTTATTGTAGAACAGCTGCTTTACAGGCTTACCTTTGAGGTCATTCAGGTCCACGGTCCGGGCATTTGTGGAGTAAAGTTTTATGTCTGAAAACATCTCTTTTGACACCTCCTCTTTGAAAGAAAAACTGCCTCGTTCAAACAGTCCATCGGTCCTGGCGGGCTCGATGATTCCTTTTCTTTGGAGGTCAAGTGCTTCAACGTCAAAGAAGTCCTTGATTTCCATATTCCAGTTCTCATCCTGGATGTAATCATCGATGTCGGCCATGTCGAACACCGAGATTCCACGCCGCAGGTACAGATATGACATAACATAGAACATGAGTCTCTCCTGGGCGCTGATATTGTTGTCCGTCAAGTATTTTTTACAGGCCTTGGCATAACTCGTCTGCGGATTGGCATCGATAAGGGCCTCCGTTTCTTCCACGACCTGGGAGGACGGCATCTGGTCATCAGCTGTCGCTTTCATATAGCCGCCAACACGCCTGAATATGGCCAAAGTGTTTAGTCCGTCGATTCGAGGTTTCTCGATGGGGGTGTCCTTCATCAAGCACTCAATCACTTCTGATGGCACCTTTATCTCATTGTTGCCCCGTATCCGAATAAGCCAGTTATCACGGAGGGCATACAACTCGTTGGCGTATGAAAGGAACTGCAGATAAGTCATCCCCAGGTTCTTAGCAATGCTGTTGATAGTGCATCGGTTAGTCGAATTGCACTGGATGATGACAGCGAATATGATAGACTGGAACGGTGTTATGCCCAGTCTTTCCTGAAGATATGACGTTTCCACCTCAAACTTCTCCAGATGTTTGGGGTTGATGTGGATGTCGCCACCGGCGTCGGTGTACTCCCGATCAATGATCAGGAGTACATTGTTCAATGATTCTGCTAAATTCTTTGCCATTATGCACACATTTTTAAACCTATTTTTCCCATAAAACCATTCATCCCCTCCATCTCAACCCTGAAATTCTCCACCTTTATTCCCCATTCCTCACCACTCTCCAAATCACCCCTCTTGTTACTAAACAAAATCACATCCTCCTTATTCTTTCCACAATCATCCAAAACCCTCTCAATCCAATTACCATTACAGTTTTCAACCTCCACATCCCTCAAACCGTTATTCCACAATATACCTCCGACCTTACTCTTCCTGTGATCTGTAACAAACACAACATTTACTCCCATCCTTTCTTTCATCCCCTTCAATACCTTCATAATCTCACCAATCCCACTCTTAAACTTACTCCTCTCAAACTCCCTATCATAAAACTCCCTTTCTCTTCTTTCAACCCACTCCTTTTTCTCCTTCTCCTTCATCCTAACCTTTCCTTCAATCTCCTTCCACTTCTCCATACTCTCCACCTTCAACTCCTCACAATCCTCCTCATCCTTACCTTTTTTCTTTATCTCCCTTTCCAACACATCCAATCCAACACTCTTTTTCAGTTTATTGGTTTCAATGGATACGGCCCTTCTGAGGCTATCCTCCTTGTTGAAATCCTTAACTAAAACATCTTCAACTCTGAAAACAATAACTTTCTTCATAAGTAATGTATTAAATGGTTTATAATGAATTTTATAAGTTATGATGGCCCTGGATAAGAGGTAACTCTTATCCAATCATTGTTTTATTGTGTGTTCCGGAAAATTTTGTAACCCAAATATATGTCAATAAACTTAAACGGCCCAATTTGGTTTGCCAGAATGTGGCAAATTGACTATATTTGCGTCGTAACACTATTCTTATGGCCCACAACGATTTCAAACGCTACGTCTGGCTCATCGCCCTGTTATATAATTCAGGAGGAGCAAGTTTTAAGGATATTGACCTGGATTGGCAGGATCAACCCGAATTAAATCCGGAGGGGGAACCTCTACCTAACCGTACCTTTAATAATCACAGAATTTCCATCAAAGAGATATTCGGGTTCTCTATTGAGTATTCTGCAAAGGACAAGAAATATCATATCAGCGATGACCTGTATTCCGGCAGGATGCAGCAGGCGTTACTGCTGATGTCGTCTCTTTCGCTCTGGAACAACAAGGACAGTTACGAAAAGATGGCGGGACGGATTCTCTACGAAGAAGAGCCCTTCGTCTATCCCAAATTCATGCGGCGGATATTATCTGCGATGGATAACGACAAAATGATCGCCCTTGACTATATGAAGTATGGTGACAGGAAGGCAACCCGGAGAAAACTTGCTCCGTATTGCCTGAAGATGTTCAAACGCCGCTGGTATCTGATTGCCAAGGAGGGGGATGGTTTAAAGACATTCTGTCTGGATAACAGGACGCGAGATGTCAAGGTCCTTGATGAAAAATACGAGTTCCCTAAAGAGTTTAATCCGGAGGAGTATTTCAAGGATGCCTACGGAATCCGTACGGCACCAGCAAAAGATGTTGTACTGAAGGCATACGGCCAGGAGGCGGATTACCTGCGTTCTGCTCCGATACACCCTTCCCAAAAAGAAACTGAGACGGGTAAAGACTATTCCATCTTTACCATCCATGTGGGAACAAACGCCTGGGAATTCTATCAGGAAATTCTCTCCCGTGGCAATCGCCTGGAAGTTCTTGAGCCGGTCTCTTTAAGAAAAGACATAGCAGAAAGGATAGAAGAAATGCGCGGAAGGTATGCCGAATTTTGGCAAAAGTAAATTGGCAGTTTAAGGAATAATTCTGATATTGTGGTTCAAATTTTCTTCACGTTTTAAACAATATCATTTATGTCATTTCTCAACTTCATTAAAAACCACATCAACAACATCAACAACTACACCCAGCCCGCTATCCATTGGCGTGAGGGGCGCTTTGCCAATCCCGTCGGAAAGGCAGAAGCCACTAACGGCGATTTTGCCGAGGTCGTCCGGAATCTCCCTGCAGAGCTTTCGCGTGAGGATGTTGTCAGATTCTTCCGTGAAGATCTATACAAGGGATTCGTGGCCACCATCATGTGGGGCGGAATCAGCCGTTTCCAGGCTGAGGGAATTGCCCGGAACAACGACCGCAATAGCGCCATACCCAAACTGGAACGTCTTGTCGCGCTGCTCCGTGACTCTGAGACCGACATCGAGAGAATTGAGGATGCAATCGCATCTCTGAAGAGAGGTGGTGAAAACTATTTCTATGGCATTGGCCCCAGTTACTTCACCAAGTTGCTCTATTTCCTTGCCTACGATATGGATCTCAACACCCGTCCTCTCATTTACGATGAGAACATGAAGCCGGTGCATTTTGCTTTGATGCCGGAAGCCGAAAAGAATCCGTTCTTCTACTATGTCCCCATCGGCAATAAGGTGACTTATGCTGAATTCACATCGTTTGAGGATGTCTATTATGATTACTGCGAGCTGATGTGTGAAACAGCCTGTGAGATAGGCGTGGACGTCAAAAACCTTGATGCCTGGGTTTTCGGGTGGCCGGCAAATATCAATGCCCAGCAGCCCAATCCGAGGGTTATAGCCAAAACTGAGGTTGACCGTATGGCTGCTACGGGAATTCTCAAATACAATTTCGACATTGAAGATCTCGATGACGCCATCGGCGCATCACGCATCTTCTATGACAACAAGATTGATGTCCCGGAATTGCTTTATTCAGAAGATGGTGAGTTCCATATTGGAAATGACATGGAGCACCCCATCGTGATTACCGAGACCGATGGATATGTTCACCTTGAGTATGTCATTACCGACATCCTGTTCCAACTGAAGAATCTGGAATCGAAGTTGGTATCCCAGCACTGCCTTAGTGTAGGTGACAAGAAACTGGACCGGCTTTGCTTTGAGGTGAAGTCTGTCCAAGATACGAAGCCGAGGGAGATGGATGTGTATTTCGACATAACCGCTGGATATAATGCATATTAATTTATAGACAATATCTTATGAGTTTATTTGAAAGTGCTGTTCAGGCTCATTACCCTAACATCGTTGACACGCCCATTTCTATTGGGAATCGTTTCAATTTTGCCATAAATGAACCAGAGGTGCGAGAGGCTCTTGGCGTCATTAATGGAGGGAGTATCTCAAAAAGTGAACTATTATCTATTTGGGCAAACGAGAGAGATTACTCATTTAAAACGAAATTCCTGCTTACCTTGTTTTGGGGACATGTTAGGCCGATTAATCTTCAGTACATCTTAGCTGATGATGGGCTGGACAGTAAATTATATAAGTTGGAGTGCGCCCTGCATGATTTTGAAGACTTTAGCGACAAAAAACTTGACAAACGTCACCCATATGATGATATCCAGTCATTGTACAAGGAGTTAGAGTGCGGGGAAATGAGAATCAAGGGGCTAAAAGCGGCTTTCTTCACGAAGATCTTTTTCTTTTTCTTCGCCACACATACAACTTTCTTCTCTGAAAACGGCACCCAGATAATAATAGCTGATGAATGGATGAAGAAAGCCGTTTATGCGCAAATATCAGAGACATTCCCCGAAATGCTTAATAAAATCTTTAGCCCCGGGACAAAATATCCCTGCGGGTTCAACTTCAAAGGAAGAACTTCCAGTGAAGCATATTTCAACTTCTTGAAGGTCTTTGAAATGGAAAAGAATGCTCTTCTCTTCAAGTATCCTGAATTAGACTCGTTTGCGCTCGAGGGGTATGTGTTTGCGAGCCAAGATCTAATAGATGAATACTATCGACAGGCAATAGGACGGTAAAAACAAGAAAAGTCTGACATTGTGTATAATTTGTCCACCGGTGGACACGGTGGACGGAGTGGACAGGGTGGACAGGAGTGGACAACAAAAGCGAGAATGCTCGGCGGGGCCGGGCATTCTGCGTTAGAGGGTGGAGAGGTAGGTGGTGATGCCGTCGACATGGAGGTCAACAAGGGATTGTTGGCCTTCGGGGCTGAGGAGGAAGGCGCAGTCGGCGGGGTTGTCCATGAAGAGATTTTCCACTAAAACTGCCGGAGCCAGGGTGTGGCGGAGGAGGTAGAAGTCTTTCTCGAGGTCGGGGTCGCCGTCGGTGTAGTCGGTGCGGAGACGCATGCCGGGGAGGTGGGCCTTGGCGGCGTTGTAGAGGGCGGTGGCGAGGGCATCGGCACCGGTGGGGCCGGGAGTGGTGTAGGCGCACCAGCCGCGGGCGGAGAGCCAGCGGTCGCCTCGGCCGGCGGCATTGCAGTGGATGGAGATGAGGAGGACGTTGTCTTTGCCCAGCTGGCGGCACCACTCGTTCACGCGGCGGCAGCGCTCGGGCAGGGAGATGTCCGTTTCCTCCGGCACCAAGAGCGAGGCGTCCAGGCCCCGGGCCTGAAGGGCGTCCACGATGCCCCGGGCGATGATGCGGTTTTCGCGGTATTCCAGGAGACGGCCATCGGGGCTTCGCTTTCCCTTGGTGTCGATGCCGTGGCCATTGTCGATGAGGATCTTCATAGCTGAGTCTGTGTTTAGGTTTACACCTTTAAGTTACACAAAATCAGCCGTTAATGCAAGAGGTATGGCGTGGGCGTTTACCCCGTTTGGGGGTAGTGAATTCTTTTGAACTGAAAAAGTTTTGGAAAATTTTGGGATGGTCAAAAATACCGACATTTATCCGATGATACCAGGATGCGTAGAAGAATGTCTTTAGTTGTCCTACTTGTCCACAACTACGCATAGTTAACCTCTTTATACTAAATTATTTCATAATACGGCCAAAAATTCATAAATTTGCTTGATTATACCCAGCTACGAGTGCACGACCAAATTGTAAAAAAACCAGAAGTAATCCGTTTCCTCGCGTCATCGCCACGGCATAAACTTCTGATAGTTAGGGACGCCAAAAGCATCCCGAATAACACTTTGGATCTTGGACATGCACTTGCCCAGTGGATTAAAGAGTACGGACCTCGTGACAGTCAGTTCGCTTACAATCTCCAATACAAGGTTTACAATGATGTCAGTTTCGCAACTGTTTCAGTAAGCGATGTGGGGACTGTTATACCTGTATCCAATATCGGAATCTTATTTGAGCCACAGCTGGGATACACGCCGGAAGAATTCCTGAAGAGATTCTCCAAGAACGACATACTAATTCTTTTCTGGCAAGGGGACATCAAGGGAAACCGTCTCTATCTTCCCGATGTCCACTCTAACTGCACAATTGATCTCACCGAAATAAACCATCTCGTCATATGAAGTACAGCGAAATCCTTCACTTTGAGCCTTTGACCGACCTTATCCAGCTCGATAAACTATCTGAGCCGGAATACCGTATGGATGTGGTCAAGAACTTTGTTTACCCGGACTATTTCATCAACACAACTATCCCGACTATTGTCAATAACCTTAAGTTTGGCGCACGGGACAAGAAGGGCATCCAAATTATCGGTAATTACGGTACTGGTAAGAGCCACTTGATGTCATTGGTCTCGCTTGTGGCGGAGGATAAGACGTACCTTGACGCGATTACGAACCCAAAGGCAAAAGAGATTCTGGAGCCTATTGCAGGCAAGTTCCTTACCCTGCGCTTTGAGATGCAGACCGACCGGCCGCTCTGGGAGGTGATGACGTTCAACATTCAGCGTTTCATCAACGCCAATGGTATTGACTACAAGTTTGACTTGGAATCGCCGCAGATGTATGGAGAACAGCTGGACGATATGATGGCTCTCTTCGATGAGAAATACCCGGAAAAGGGCCTTCTCATTATCGTTGACGAGATGCTTTCTTACCTGCAGAACCACGCTGACCGAGGTATGCTGAACCACGACCTTCAGGTCTTACAGACCTTCGGTCAACAGTGTGCAAAATGTCGGATGGGTTTCATGTTCGGCGTCCAGGAGCTAATATACAAGGCAAAAGAATTCCAATTTGCCTCCCAAATGCTCTTAAAGGTGAAGGACCGCTACGTGGACCTCACTATCCGTAAAGAGGAAGTTGCATATGTTGTCCAAAACCGTCTGCTACAGAAAAATGGCAATCAGAAGCAGCTGGTACGCCAGCACCTTCAGAAGTTCATGCCTTTCTTCAGTGACCTTCACGACAGGATGGAAGAGTATGTAGAACTGTTCCCAGTACATCCGTCTTACTTCGATAATTTCCAAAACATCCGCTTGGGACGTTCTCACCGCGAAATCCTTCGCACTTTGTCGAATCAATTCGAGCTTATTAAGGATAACGACGTGCCGGCCGACAATCCGGGTCTTATCACTTACGATAGCTATATGGAGAGGCTTCTGGCTGATCCCAGTCTCCTTTCTATTCCGGACTTTCAGACCGTATCTGACACCATACGTATTGTTCACGACAAGATTGAATCCAACTTCGATGGTCCCCGCAAGCGCCAACGTCCTTTAGCAAAGCGAATTGCCAATGCCGCGGCCATCAAACTCCTTCAGGGAGAAATCAATAAAAAGAATGGTATCCGCATTCCGACCCTTGTTGATGACCTCTGCATAACCAGCGAGCTTGCTGAAGACAAGCAATTCCTTGTGGACTATGTAAACAGCACCGCCAGACTAATTATTGCTGCAACCTCCGGTCAGTACTTTGACTTCAATCCGGATAACGAAGAGTACTATTTGAGAACAGAGGGAGGCGTCAACTTTGACCAGCAGATTGTACAGTACGCCGAGACTATGCCTGATTCCGCGAAAGATGCTTCATTCTTTCGTTTCCTGGTCGAAGTCCTGGGCAAGACCGGCAATCCTTACCGTACCGGTTTCCATATTTACCAGCATGAACTGGAGTGGCGCAGCCACAAGGTTACCCGTGATGGTTACATCTTTATGGGAAGCCCCAACGAGAAATCCACCACACAGCCTAAGCAGTACTTTTACATGATTTTCATGCCCATCTTCCAGGAGAGCAAGAAACAGCGCAACTGTGAGAGCGATGAGGTCTACTTCGTGATGGATGACCTGTCAGATACGTTCAAGACCCTAATAGCCCAATATGGCGCGGCGTACACCCTGTGGAGCTCAGCCGATAGTGCCCAGAAGACGTTCTACAAGACCAAATACGAAGATCTCTTGACAAAGACCCGCAGAGAATTCGAGGCCTGTTATCTCCGCGCTACTAAGGTCTATTTCAAGGACCAGGCGGCAAAGGCGTTGGCATCCTTCCAACTCCCAGGGCAGGGCGCTTCTAAAATGGAGATATTTGACTCTGTGGCCAGTGCTGTTTTTGAAGAGCAGTTCACAGAGCAGCTTCCCAAGTATCCGGCCTTTGTGTATGCGCAGTCGGTCATTTCTCACGATAATATGCCTCGTTATATCCGTGGTGCATTCGCAAAGATCCTTCGTCCTGGCGAAAGCAACAAAGACGGCGAAGCTATCCTAGCTGGCCTCGGGTGCTACAAATCAGGTGAAATCACCGTTGATGACAGCATTTATGCGCAGACCATTATCCGTTTGATGAGCGAACGCGACGCGGCCATGGTGGTGAATAAGGATGAACTCCTTGAGTACCTCCCTAAGTCTGAGAACATCTGGCGTTCAAAGGATTATCAGATAGAGGCAGTCTTGGAGTTCACGGTGCTCGCTGTAATGGTTTCTCAAGGCCTTTGCGAAATCCGTCTTAATTCCGGCGATACCATAGATGCCAATTCGCTGGACAAGATTACGAGGCTCCAGCCGGACGACTACTACAACTTTGCGTCTATTAAGAAGCCTCACGATGTCAATAAGCAAATTGTCAAGGAGTTAACTAAGAAGCTCTGCGGTCAGGATTTGTCCAATCAGTTGGATAATCAGATGACCTATCAGCGCCTCACCAATGCAGCCAAGACAAAGGCAGAAGATTGTGCCGTCTTCCTGGCGCGGGAACTCAAAGCCATCAATGTGGCAGGCATTGAGATTATTAGTGAAATAGAGCGTAGTTCTATTGACGCCAATATCTCCGGCCTGAAGGGTTTCTGCTCTCGTGTTTCCCAATTCACTTCCGAGGCACGTCTCCGCAGTTTTCCCTTCGATTTGGATACCGTCCGCAAGCAGTTAGCCAATATTGACCTGATGGAAGAAATCAGGGCCAAGATTAAGCTCGTCCGCGGTCTTGAAAGTGAAGTCACCTATCTTAATCAGGCCATTCAGTATATTGCGGAAGGCACCCCGCTGATGCAGGAGGTTACCGCTGCTACAACCAAGCTGGCCGACATTCTTTCCGACCCGAATGAAGCCCAGGTTGAGAACTATATTCTGGAACTCAAGGAAGCCAAGAAACATTATATTGAATACTATCTGGAGCGCTACTATAAGTTCTGCATCTCAGATATAGACAACACCGAGAAGATGAGACTTCTCAACTCTGCAGAGTATAAGGTGTGCCAGAAACTATCTGAATGTATTCTCCTCAATAGCTCCGTGTGGACCACTTGGCGATCAATGATATTTGAGCTCCGTTCTGCAGATCCTCGAGTTGAGGCCATGCTTGCCAACTCTCCTTATGCCAATTTCAACCCTTTGCAGAAACTGGATAAGAAGACAAAGACAATCCGTGAACTTGGCACAGACTTGAAGGACATCTACGCAATGTGGATCAATGAACTGAAGGACTACATTCAGCAGGAAGATACCCAGGCCCAGCTCAGAATGATGGACACAAAGAGTCAGGAATTCCTGGATTCTTTTGTGGCCGGACTTACAGTCATCAATGATGAAAACTCCGCTAAATGCCTGCTTGAACTGCTCGCTCAGTTGAGTGCTGGTTTTGAGCGGGTGGATATATCCGTTGAGGACATTGTCGAGAAGTTCACCAAGCCCATGACCATTGCTGAAGCCAAAGGAGTATTTGACCTTTACATAGAGCGTCAGTGTGGTGGCAAGGATAGGAATAAAGTCAGAATCGTAATCAAGAAATAGCATATGAGCGAGCAGAATCTTCTTTTTTCGCTTGAGGAAGAAAATACTGAGAATCAAGGTCCGGTTTATTGCTTGGGCCGTACTTTCGCTAACGATAAAGAACGGAAAGCATTCTTTCGTGAAGAATTGAGGAAGAAGCTTTCGGAGCTTCGATCAATTGAAGGGTTCCCCATAGGGAATGATGAGGATATTATTAATCTCTCAGACCCGCCATATTATACTGTGTGCCCGAATCCATGGATAAATGACTTCATAGAGCAGTGGGAGGCGGAAAAAACAGGACTTCAAAAGAAAGGACTGAGGAAAGCAGAGTTTGAAGTTACAGAGCCTTATTCAAGTGATGTAAGTGAGGGAAAGAATAACCCTATTTATTCAGCTCACGCTTATCATACGAAGGTTCCTCATCCTGCTATAATGCGTTATATCCTACATTATACTCAGCCTGGAGATATTGTATTTGATGGCTTTTGCGGTTCTGGTATGACAGGTGTTGCCGCAAATAAATGCGGTAACGATAATGAGGTAGCTTCTCTTGGAGAGAAAAACGCGATGGTTGGTGTGCGCCATGCTATCTGCTCTGATTTGGCGCCTATTGCCACACAAATTGCTGCCGGCTATAACCTCAAGTTTAGTTTCAATGAATTCAAAAATAGAGCAGAATCAATTCTTAATCAGGTTGATAATGAACTTGGATGGATGTTTGAAACGGAGATTAGAGGGCATAAAGCAAAAGTTAACTGTACGATATGGAGCGATGTCTTTATCTGTCCCAATTGCGGGAAAGAGATTGCTTGGTGGGGTGCTGTAGATGTTGAAAAACAGGACATTAGGGACAACTTCCTTTGCCCTTTCTGTGGAACTGACTGTTCCAAGAAGAATATGGAAAAAGCCTGGGACACGTATTACGATACGCTCTTGGGTAAGACGGTCACTGTTATTAAAAAGGTCCCGGTACGAGTTGAATACACATTGAGTTCAAGGCGAGGTGCATCTGGAGTCGGAGAATACGACATGAAGCTTCTATCCAAGATAGACGCTTTAGACATTTCCAACCTCTATGCGACTCCATTACCAAAAGGCGAAAAGACTTCCCCTGTCATGAGAACGAATGGGACTATCTCTTCCCATATGTTATACTCCAAGAGGTCTTTCATATACCTGTCGCGCGTTTTGGAATTGGCGTGGGACAATGTCTTACTGAGAGACTGGTTCACTTCGGTATGCCAAAGTACCTCGTTAATGAACAAGTTTCGGTTTACTGGAACTGGTATAACATCTGGGACAATCTTTTTGCCATCTTTATGCCGGGAGTACAACCCAGGGAACACTTTACGCTCCAAGCTAAGAGACTTCTCAGAAACTGATTATGCAGAAAGGGGTAATTCTGTCATCTCGCTTCTCTCTTCTACCAGTTTGGCTACAATCAAAGACAGCAGTATTGACTATGTATTTGTTGACCCTCCGTTCGGGGCCAATATAATGTATTCAGAATTAAGTACAATTTGGGAGTCGTGGCTAAGAGTCAAAACCAACACTAAAACGGAAGCGATTATTAACAAGTTCCAGGACAAAGCGCTGTTTGATTACCAAAGTTTAATGAATCGCTCATTCAAAGAGTTTTATAGAATTCTAAAGGCTGGGAAATGGCTTACAATAGAATTTAGTAACACATCGTCATCAGTGTGGAATTCCATTCAAAACTCTCTTCAAGGTGTAGGTTTTGTTGTTGCAAATGTATCTGCACTTGATAAGAAGCAGGGTTCATTCAACGCCGTGAATTCAGCTACAGCGGTAAAACAGGATCTGGTAATCACCTGCTTTAAACCTACTGATAAACTTGTCGAAAAGTTGGAAACGTCACTTGATACGGCCCTAAATGTGTGGGACTTCACGGAAGAATTGCTAATGCACCTTCCAGTTCACATACAACGTGAGTCCTCAACGACGGCCGTTATCGAGCGCTCTCCGAAGATTCTTTATGACCGTCTGATTGCATATTATGTGCAGCATAATTATCCGGTGCCCATGAATGCATCGGAATTCCAGGCCGGATTGCGTGAGCACTTCGTAGAGCGTGACGGTATGTTCTTTACTGTCGACCAGGTCATCGAATACGAAGATAAGAAGTCCCAGACTCCCGACTTTCAGCCGCTTAGCCTCTTTATCGGAAGCGAAGCAGACGGTATCCAGTGGCTTAAGACCCATTTGTCGGAAGGAGAGAAAACCTACGCAGAAATCCTCCCGCACTGGATGCAAGATATGGTGGCAACCAAGAAAGGTGACGAGGTCCCTGAGTTGATGAAGATCCTGGAGGAAAACTTCATCAAGAATGAGAATGGAGCATGGCGAAATCCTGATCCTGAGAAGGAAGCAGATCTTGAGATTGCGCGCACAAAGAAACTGTTGTCCCAGTTCACAGCATACGTCGAGATGGCATCACGACCTCAAGGTAGAATTCGTGAGGCTCGTCTGGAAGCACTTCGCGCCGGATTCAAAGACTGCTACAAGAAGCGTGATTTTGCTACCATCATGATGGTAGGGAACAAGATTCCAGAGTCGTTGCTTACCGAGGATGACGTACTCCTCCAGTATTACGATATTGCATCTATGCACGTCTAATGGCGATTTCAAGGCTCATACAGGACATAAAGGATAAGCTATTCGTGGAGGATGGCCACTCCATTATCGTGGTCCTTAATCCGGATGGTATCCTTCAAACTCCAGACTTCATTGATACCTTTTACGTCGCATTCAGTATAGAGATAGTTGTCGGTGACAGTCTGGACCTTCGTGTGCTGTATGAACTGTCACGGCATGAAAGAGCTTGCTCTCATCATCTATTCGTTATGAGAGATGAGTTCGACATTGTTGGCGACATTGAACCTAATGTGGATTTCATCTCATTCCAGATGCGTTCTTTCTTCCGTCTTTTCCCCTGGGAAACAATACGAGAGCAACCTCTTGAGATACTGGAACGGCTATACGATGAAAAACCGATCATCAAACTTTCTGCGTTTGAGACTCTTGCCATTATTCAGGGTTACAAGGAATCCGAAATAAAGGATATAGAGGTTAAACCAGTAGACTTGTTGAAAGAATTCAATGCAGCGACGTCTTCTCCAGATTTCTTCCGTCCTGGCCAGTGGATGGGCAAGGCGGCAGAACTGATGGTAGAGGCTTTGGCGACGGAGCAGTGGCCTCTAATACAGCCACGCATTAACGAGCTGAACGCATTATTCCTGTCATTCCTGAGGGAGAGCTATCCAGCGATAGTTTCCTCCGCTTGCGGGAAACTGGCACCCAGGATTGTTACCCAAGTGTTGCCTTTCCTTAAGCGACAGCCAGAACAAAAGACCGCTCTGGTGGTCATAGATGGTATGAATTTTTGGCAAGCGGAGCTACTTATCAAGGAACTGGAGTCAAAACTTGGCCTTTCTGCCAACACCGAGTGTATTTATTCCTGGCTCCCTTCCACAACAGAATGGTCTCGCCAGGCGATTTTCCGTGGCACTTATCCAATCGAGGATTACGCGCAGAATCCCACTTCAGAGAAAGCAATATGGAAAGGATTCTGGAAGGAGAATGGATGTGCAGACTTCCAGATTGGATACCAACACGCCGGCATCATCAAAGAAGAATCCTCAGTTACCAGAATGGCGTATGTAGAGGTGGAATTGGATGAGAAGATGCACAGTTCCGACAATTACTACTACTTATACGATGCAACGAAACGCTGGGTTAGGGAAGAGCAAATTCTGCGGAATATCAAGCACCTTGTGGATGGTGGTTACAAAGTGTTTATCACGACTGACCACGGGAATATCGCAGCAACTCCTTACAAGAAGATTTCTGCCCAGGCTAAACTTGGGTCAAATCTTAGCCTCAGGCATATTACAATACCTCCGGAGGCAAGCAAAGAACTATTTGAACGTGAACACAAAGGACATCTCCAACAATTGGATTCCGCAAGTCGAACATATTATGCCGTGGCAGATGAACGATTTGATTCAGATGCTGGTGTGACGCATGGAGGTCTCCACTTTCTAGAAGTCCTTGTACCATTTATAACTATTGATAAATGAGCACAGAAGCTACATTAGGAATGAATAAGAGAGTGCCGCTGGAGACCCTCCAGCTGGCCGTTGAACAGGAATTGTCGGGGATTGATGACTTCGATAGGATTGACGAAACTATACGCGCTCAATTCCAGGGAGAAGCACGTGCTGTCAAAGGTCTCAAGCAGGTGCGCTCTACTGTTCGGAATAGCCCCATCCATGACTTCCTAATGGAGCATAAGGATGATCTTCTTACGGCTATGAAGAATAAAGCCGATAAGAATCTTATCCTTACTGCAATCACTGCAGCTCGTTTCTCCTTTTTCTACGATGTGCTTTCTATTCTGGGCAAGCAGTTCCGCATCCAGGATGACGTTAATTCCGATCTTCTGAAACGCCTTATTGCGGTCAAATATGGCTCAAATAAATCAGTGGAGAACAAGATGTACATTGCCATTCCTCAGATGGTTGAGGCCGAACTCTTTACTCGCCTAAAACCGGGCCTCTATGAATTCACCGAGCCTCAATGCCCGGCTCATCCAATCACACTGGCAATCTGGAAAGAAAGCTATTATGCCAACGAACCACTGGTTAGTCGCGAAGATGAGGAATATGTATTCCACCCGTATTTCCGTTTTATCAAGGTAGATGAGTGACTTCAAGATTCATAACAGTTTCGAGGAAGCCATCGAACATTTTAAGGCAGAGAATCCTGACTGCAAGATTACTGTCTATTCTGGAAATCCACAAGAGATTATCGATGGGCTGGAGTTGAAAGAGTATCCCGTCCCTGTCGATACGTCCATCCCGAAATACCTTGTTAAGATTGGGAAGGAGGAGCACATTCTCTCACTATGGAAACAAGGTGTCGTCTATATGAACCCTCTCAGTTACTTCAAGAATCTTGAAAAGACGGGGGATGGGCGCGCTGACTCTGATGAGGGAGCACATTCAATAGCTCAAACAAGCAGAATGCTCGTCGGTGAACTGGAGATTGATATCCCGACACCAATCACTTTCACCGCCTCCAATATCAATAACGGGTACATCTTCTGTATGGTTGGCGTTGATAGTATAGAAGACCTGAAAAAGGTGCTTGCGGACAATCTTGAAGCGATGGGGGGTGCATTCATCATTATTAGCAATCCGGAGGAATTCGTAAAGAGATGCGTTAACGTTATGCAATCCAACGGTATTGATTTGAGATGGGGCCGCGTTCGGTACTATGACAAAAATGAAGGCTCTTATCTTCTGGATCCTTGGCTCAAAAATAAAGAATATAAGAAACAATCCGAATTTCGCTTATACTTCAAACGGAAAGAAGAAGGGCCAGCTGCTATTATCATCAAATCCATAGAGGATATCGCCGATGCGTATCACATCGAAAAAAATGGGTAAAAATGATTAATGGGGACTTACCTCTCTTTTCTCCTCTCCAGCACCTCATTCTCATACTCCACATACGCCTTTTTCAGGACGTCAAATATCTCCGCCCTCATCTCCTGGTTGTAGTGATTCAGCCCCTCGCTGAGGTTTGCATTGGCCCGGTCCAGATCCAAGTCCAGAATCTCGCCGAACGCTGCAAACACGTCTTTCCGGTCAATCTGGCCGCCAACTTCATCCGTAAAGTAACCAGCCTCGTGCAGCGCCACCAGAACCCGCAGGAAATCCAGCTTCCGGCCGGCGCCGGCATTCAGCCTTACCGCCTTGTGAGCAGCCTTCTTCCCGTGCTCCTTCTCGTACTCCTTCTGCCACGACTCCGGATACGGCATCCGTACCGGCATGGAAACTTCCTGATGGAGAGAGAAATCGTTAATCACCCCGTTATTGTTCAGCGTATCAATCTTCATTGTGCAATCTTAGGCAAACCCGGGCCGCAATCCGGCAGCTGCACGGAGGAGCCCGAAATCTCGTTCAACGTACCATTGTTGTTCAGCGTCCCGATGTGTACCTCGTACTTCTCGGAATGCTCCCGCACCTGGGCAAACACCCTGGTCATCACTTCCTCGGCCTTGGTGCTCCAGCCGGTCCCGGTGAGCAGGAAATTGATATGCTGCAGAGCCTCAGTCTGCATACTGAACGTGGGTAGCCGCAGGATGCACTCGGCAATTTTGTTGAAGGAAATGTGCGAGCGTCCCAGCTGCTCCTCCATGGCCTTGATGGTGGCCTTGTATTCCTCGGACTCCTTCATCCGCTGGGCGTTCTCGGCCTGGGCCTGGGCGAGCTGCTGCTTATTTTCCTCGATCTCCCGGCGGACCTCCGTGAGTTCCTCGGTAGCGCGGGCAAGCTCTGCCAGGGCCTGCGGATTGGCGTCGTAGTCTGAAGGCTTGATTTCCGCAGCCGTCTTGTGGTAGAGGTCGTTCTGGACGTCATCGCCGACATAGACCTGAAGGATCTGCTCTTCGGTGAGCTGGGCCTTCAGCAGAGCCTCGGATTCCTGCAGGAAGATGTCGTCCAGGTTGTTGTGCAGGATGGCATAGGCACGGAGCTGCCCCAGGATGGCTTTGGCCACCAGCTGGGGGTATTCGTAGGTGCGGGCCAGTACCAGGATGCGGTTGACGTTGACAGGAAGGAAGTTCTGCGTCATCCAGCACCAGTTGACGAAGTCGGAGTTGGAGAAATAGGGCGTCCGGGGATAGAAGTCGATGTAGGCGGTCTTGACAGGAAGGGCCTTCAGGATGCGTTTCAGGGCGGTTGGCGTGACGGCCTTGACAATCTGCCGGCGGAGCCCTTCGAGTACGTCAAAATGGTCCAGAAGGCGGTAGGTGACGGCGTAAACGGCACAGGCGACCTTGCGGCCCATGCGCTGGCGGGTTTCGTCGAAGTAGTCGGCTTTGAAGTCCAGCTCCGGGTCAAAGTCCAGCAGGAGGGCGCGGGCCTGATAGTAGGCTTCGTCCACGATGTCCTCGGCTGTCCATTTCTTGGAGGTGGCTCCCATCTGGTCCAGAGAGACGGCAATTTCCCGGATGAAGTTCTCTTCATTCAGGTACTCTTCCCACTGCTGCCGGGTGGTGTGTATGAGCTCTCTGCCGTGTTTCATCTCTGTGAGCAGGCCGTTCGGCCCCTCATTGCAATTGGTCTATGTGTCCAGATGTAAAATGTGGGAATACAAATATAATGATTTTGGGCGACAGATAATAAGTAAATTATACGCAAAAGCAGTGAGCACCCGGCAAATACGCTTTGCAGGGTGCTCAGATAAGGGAAAAAGTTTTCAACAGGTTTTTCTAGCGTTTGCGGCCGTTTTGGATGAGCCAGTTGTCAACTTCGCTGCGGCGGAAATAGTAGGACTTGGCGTTCTGGTAGTATGGGAAGCCGTCGTAGCGTATCCACTGGTAGATGGTGCAGCGGGCGTTGTGGCCCGGAAGGTAGTCGCGCAGCTCGTCTATGTCCATCCATTCGGAAGGGCTTGCTTTGGCAGTGGTATGTTCCAGCATGGCGGTGAGTTCTTCTATACGGTCGCGCAGCTGAGCCAGTATGGCGGGCATACTGTCGAAGGTGATTCTTTTGTCTGATGAATCCATTGTCTTTTGCTTTCGGTTTGAACAACGGGTTCTTGTATTGAGGCCTCAGAACAAAAATCCCAGAGTCGGTTTTCGGCTCTGGGTACAAAAATATAGCAAAAAATCCGGGGATTTCCTTGAGTCAAGTCCGGGTCAAGGAAAAAATGTACTCGGCCTCACCTTTGGGATAGTAATCCAGCACTTTCCGCTGATAGCAGTCCCGCAACGATTCATACACCGGCACCTGATCCTCGTGCAGCATCGACGGCGACACAATGGTCTTGACCAGCGTGACTTTCCCCGTACACTGCCCGAACAGCATCCCATCGGGACCAAAAGCAACAATCGGCACGTCCACATCCCTGGGATATTCCCGCCACTGCCGCATCATCTGCTGCACCTCGGCCGATACCGGCTGGAAAGAGAGCGCCCACGTCCGGGAAGAAAACAGGTGAATCAGTTCTTTGGTGCCCAGGCTGTCGTCCCGGACAATCCTTTCCCGGTAACGGGAGAAGAAATGCGGCGGGAAGATGATGGATGCCCGGTGGATGGGGTCAAGGAAGGCACAGTGGAGCCCCTCAGGCCGCGAATAGATGCAGTAGGTGTGGATGGCCGGATTCTTCCAGAAACCGCGCTTGAAAGCCGTAAAGCGGACGTAAAAAACATTCCGGCGATTCTTGGACTTGATAGCGTACCGGCGCACGACCGGGTAGCGGCTGGACTTGAGCACTACGGAGCCGAAGAGTTTCATCTTGTGCTCTACGGAGGCCTGGATGTCCTCGCAGTCCTTCAGGAGTTCGGCATGGATCTCCGGAAGGGTCATCGTGGGTACTATCATAGCTCCTCGATTTTATCTACTCCCACAAACTCCAGATCCAGGTCGTGGATGAGCGCCCGGATCTCCTCGTGGATTTCCGGGGAGAAGTACTGCGCCACGGCGGCGAAGGTGGCATCGGCCCGGGGATTGGGGGTGCGGTGCCAGCGGATGAGCCAGTCGGCAATGTCGATGTGGTCGGCCCGGTCCTGCTCGGTGCCGTGCTTCTGGAGGAGGTCGGCCACCTTGATGCCCAGCTCCGGGAATTCCGCGGCTTTCTGGCACCAGGTGTCGTAGCCGTCAATGTCCGGGAAGGCGGTGATGGAACGGCCCTTCAGGACGTTCAGCCGGGCGTTGAGCTGGGACTTTCCGCCGGTGGCCAGCCAGATGAACTTGGGGATGAGGCCGGCGCAGATGATGGCGGTCTTCTCGCTTTCAACCAGGGCCACGGGCTTCTCGGGGAAGAGGGGCAGGAGGTGTTCACCGAAGAGGCACTGGGTGAGCGTCCATTCCTGCGGGAGCTGGCCGGAGTATTTGAGGAGGGAGTGTACCCAGGTGATTCGGCCTTTGGTGTTCTCGTCCTTGATGCGGTGGCCGGTCTCGGGATCGTATTTCATGACTTTGCCGGTGCGGATGCGGCCCTGAACGTCAATCTGGTAGAAGATAACGGCACGGTCACGGGTGACTCCGATGCGGTATTCGTCGATGAGGCCTTCCAGGATGATGGGATCGAAGAGGGTGGCAAGGAACTGGGTGAAGTCCGAAGGACGGTCGGGTCTCAGGGTCTTGGCCACGATGTCTTCGGGGAGCGTGTCCACTTTGTCCACTGGGTGGACGGGTGGACAGGGTGGACAACGGTGGACGGATTTGTCGAGCCACTCGGGGGCCTTGCGCCAGTCTTCGGCGTTTGGTTTGGCGTCCGGGTGGTCCTTGAAGTACTGGCTGGGGGTGTAGTGGTAACCGCAGCCAGATTCGTGGTCACATCGGCCTACAGCCTCGTTCATGGGCTCATTTTTGCCGTCAACGTAGAGCGTGAAGCAGCGCTTGCCGCCGCAGGCTGGACAGGTGTGGCGTGAGGCGGTTCCGGCGTATTTCTGGAGGTGGTATTCGTAGTCCATACTATTCCTCCTCCTTCTGGTCAAACAGGTCTTGTCCACCGGTGTCCACCTTGTCCACCGTGTCCACTGCGTTTACCCCTGTCTGCGCGGTGGACGCTTCGGCCTGCTTGATGATCTTGGCGACCATGGATTTGCTGAGGCCTACTTCCTGGGCGATTTCGCGGTAGGATTTGCCTTGCTGGAAGAGCTGGATGATGTTCTCCACGCGGTTCAGGGTCTCGGTCTCCTTCTGCTCGCGGAGGTGCTCGCGCTCGGTGGAGTACTCCTTGAATTCGAAGTGTGTGAAGCCGCCGGTCTTCTCGATCTCGTAGACGATGACGTTGTCGGAGTCGTACCGGAAGGCTCCGGCACGGACCTTCAGCTGCTTGACGTAACGCAGGCGGTCGTCTTTGGCCGATTTGCCGATGGCGAAGACGCTGTCGAAGAAGTTGTAGAGCTTCTTGGAGCCGGCGAGGTCGTTCTGGGTGATGGGGCTGGAGAGTGAGCGCTTGGGAGTGTGGGCGATGATGAGGATGGACCAGCCGTGCTTTTTCTTGAGCTGCATCAGTTTCATCATGAAGAGGCCGGCGTCCACGCCTTTGTCTGACGAGTTGCAGAGGTAGGTGAGGTTGTCGATGACGATGATGTTGCAGTGCAGCTGGAGGGCGGCGGCTTCGATGTTCTGGAGGATGCGGTCTTCGTAGTCCTTGAGGTCCAGGTGCATGTTGTCGATCTCGGCCCGGTACATCCTTTCCGGGAACTGGTGCAGGAGGCCGGTGATTTCGTCGGTGTAGCGGAGCTGGAACTGCTTTTCGGAGAGCTCGCAATCGAGGTAGAGGATGCTGTGCCGCTTGGCGATTTCTTCGGCAATCTGCACGGCGTAGATGGATTTTCCCAGGTTGGAGTCGGAGAAGAGGCAGGAGACTTCGCCCTGGTACCAGAGTTCGAGGAAGAGGGGCACCGGGTTGGGCATCTTGGAGGCATCGGAGAGAGAGTCGTTGACTTTCTTGATGGCAAGCATGCCGACGGTGCTGGTATGCGCGTTTCCTTCCACTGCAGCGGTGATGGCTTCAATGGGGTTCAGGCTATCCGTTGTTTCCATCTTTGTGGGTCTTGAAGAGTTCAACGGCTGCTTCTACGTCGATGACGATCTTGCGGCCCTGCTGCATGACGGCGGGGGCCAGGAAGGTGTCCTTGTAGCGCTGCGCCGTGAGGTGGGAGCAGCCAAACAGGGACTGGATTCCCTTGAGGCCATAGACGTAACGTTTTCCGTTGCCCTGGTTGGGCTTGACGGTGGCGCTGGAGCGGTCCAGCTTGAGCTCGCGGAGGAGTTCTTTGAGGTCGCCGACGGTGAGGGCGGCGATGGGGGTGGTTTCATCAAAGATCATAATCGTCTTGATTTGAAGTTTAACAAAACACAACCGGTTGTGCAGGTGTTTCTGCTAGCGCTGGAACAAAGGTATATTGCTTTTTCGTCGTGCGCAATATGTTGATATAGTGCGGTTTACAAGTATTTAATTAGAGTAAACTTCAATACCGCCAAGTATATTCAAAGCACTTTAAAATGGAGCCGGACTTGACATATTTCGGGGATTTTGTAAAGTGGGTGTGTGATTTGGGTATAGTTTGGTTTGGTTTAGTAATATGGGTGGGTGGAAGTGTCAAATAGTTGTCAAGGGCGCAGTTAAGGGGATTGATTCATTTGCGGATTATAAGTAAATTTGAATCAAAGAGTTACGGAAAATTTACTTAGACTATGATAGCGCTTCCTTCCATTGCTTTCGGGGGTTTCTCCGGTTCGGCTAAGGGTGTTACGGCTCGCCAGGTAGGCGGCCGTAGCATCCTTTCCGTTAAATGCTACCCGACCGGGGTTGCCACGGGAGCCCAGCTGGCCCGTCGGGCTTCGCTGAAGAAGATTTCCAAGAGCTGGGTCGCTTTGTCGAACGAGCAGCGCCAGGAGTGGGACCGGCTGGCAGAACACGCCACTGGTGCCTCTTCGCTGGGCCAGAAGGCCGAGCTCTCCGGTCTGAACTTGTATGTGCGCCTGAATGCGAATCGCGTGATGGCCGGGGAGGCAATCATGGCCAATGCTCCTGCAGGGCAGGTGGCTGTGCCGAATGTGGAGTACAGTACCGTGGGAGTGACGCCGCAGCTGGTTGTGTTCGGTGGCATCAAGCATGAGTCTGCGCCTTACAAGATGGTTGTGAAGATGTCGGGCTCCCAGAGTTCCGGTATTTCCAACGGCTGGAGCAAGACGGTGATTATCTCTTCCGAGGTCGAGGATGACTGGGGAGAGGCGGATATCACCAGACTGTATCTCAAGACCATTGGCGTGGAGCCTACGCCGGGCCAGAAGGTGTTTATCGAAGCCTACTGGCTGGACACTTCGACTGGCTTTGCCGGGCAGGTGTATAAGGATTCTGTCATCGTGACTGGCGAATCCTCTTACACTCCGCGCAAGAGGGTCACAATGGATCGTCTGCTGCCGGATCATGAGCAGCACGTTTCCTCCATTGACGTGGACTTTTCTTCCGGAGCGCCGGTTATCCAGTTTGACGTGATGTGCGAAGGACACAGCAACGTGGCCAGCTCCGAGGCCTACCTGGATCAGGATCTTCCGGAGGAACTCCGTGGCACTTCCTGGGCTCTTGGTCGTGGCAACGGCGCGGATGGCAAGCTGGTCGCTCAGTCCTACGTAATGTGGCTGTATGGCGCCCGCTACGGCGATCCTGCATACATCACTTTCGCTCATCGCGGCGGCTACTATGTCAAACCCACCGAGGTCTTCGGGCCTGGAATACTCTACTAATATGGCTACGCTTTTCAACTCTACAGGTAATAATTTCGGGGCTGGCCAGATAGCCTTTAAGTCCCATCAGGAGGAGAACTTCGTAGTCCTCAATGCGAAGTTCAAGTATGACCCCACGAATGCCGCTTACCAGGCAGCAGACGTGCTGGAAATCTACGTCCCGGACCTCTCGATTGACCGCAGCGCCATCGCGGGTGTGATTATGCGATTCAGCGATGTACGCGACAGCTACGGCTATACCTGGGACAACAGCGGCGGCACCGTCCTGAAATCCTGGGTCAAGGACAAGAACACCCTCTGCATCGAGAAGCTGACCAACTTCGACGAGAAGGGCGAGATTACCATCTACATCCTTGCCCTGTACACAATGCTTGCTCGTGGCGGGAATCCCATCAAGGGCACCAAGGTCAGGCTGACGACCAGTCAGGAGACACAGTACCTCCGATGGAGCTCTGACACCTTCTTTGTCGAGTTCGAGCACTGGATCTTCCTGCACATGCAGTTCGGCAGCTGCACCTATGCATACAGGGACTCTCCTTGGGAGTGCAATCTGGACAACCTGCCCTCCGGCATTACTGCAGACCTTCCGTTCTGCGGTGGCGGCAACCAGTACAATCCTTCCGTGGATGGCATCAGCGAGGCCCATATCGAGAATGGTGTTTTCACTTGCCAGACCAGGACCGCAGGATTCGAAGATACCGGCCACGATCCGTTCATCTTTGCTTTCCTTGTCCGTGACAATTAATGCCTTATGAATGAGAAGAAACGCATAGAACTGACCAGGCTCCAGGGTGGCATAGCCATAGCCAGCTTTTCCGCTGGTGTTGCCATCGCCGCCGTTTGCTTGTTCTTCGTTCCGCCGCCTGGGGAAATCACGAATTCCGCCATCAGCATCGTGAGCGAGCTTCTGGTCCTTTGTGGGGCAATTATCGGGGTAAAGGCCAGCTTTGATGCGAAACTGAACAAGATGGAAGCTGAACTCCATCAGAAACTTGATAAGAACGAATAATACCTATGAAATACTGTCTGCCACTGCTTTTCCTCGCGCTCGCTTCTGCCTGCAGTACTGTCCGCCAGCTTCCTACGACGGACAGTACCAAGGTGGAAGTGCGGACGGAGACGGTCATCGAGAAGGATACCGTCTACGTTGAGCTGCCGCGTGTTGTGGAGCGGGTGGCAGTCCAGGACACCACTTCACATCTGGAGAATGAATTCGCGCTTTCGGATGCTCACATTTCCGGCGGAGTGCTGAAGCATTCACTGGAGACGAAGCCGGTGAAGATGCCGGCGGTTGTTGACAAACAGATTGTTTACCGGGATTCGATTGTATTCCGTGACCGGGTGCAGACCCAGACCGTTGAAGTGGAAAAGAAACTGACCGGCTGGCAGCAGGCTAAACTCCGCGTGGGCGGATTCTGCTTCTTTGCCGTGATCCTGATCGGACTCTATTTAATCATCACTTTTTTACTTAACCTCAAACGTTTTTAGCCATGAAGTACATTCCTTCCATCGCCTTCGAGGAGATGAGCGGCAGCGCCAAGGGCGTGACCGCTGCAAAAATGAAGAGCCGTAAGTACATCCGCAACCGCGGATA
>Ga0129306_1001026_pt1 | contig 36189 bp, 36 predicted proteins | sample P827metagenome_FD_94438 | JGI IMG/M metagenome (GOLD analysis project Ga0129306, IMG submission 94438) | Capybara group fecal microbial communities from Wisconsin, USA - P827 metagenome | ecosystem: Host-associated > Mammals > Digestive system > Large intestine > Fecal | place: USA: Wisconsin...
CAACACCTACCTGGCCCTGCGTGTCAGCTACTTCAACGAGCTCGACACGTATGCCGAGGTCAAAGGCCTCGACAGTCAGGCAATCATCTCAGGTGTCGGTCTCGATCCCCGTATCGGCACCCACTATAACAACCCGAGCTTTGGCTATGGCGGCTACTGTCTGCCTAAAGATACCAAGCAGCTCCTGGCCAACTATGCCGACGTGCCACAGAACATGATGACCGCCATTGTCGAGAGCAACCGCACCCGTAAGGACTTCATTGCGGACGAGGTGCTTCGTAAGGCCGGATACTATACCGCCAATAGCGACTGGAGTCAGAGTGCAGAGAAGGAAGTCACCATTGGTGTCTTCCGCCTCACAATGAAGAGCAACTCCGACAATTTCCGCCAGAGTGCCATCCAGGGCATCATGAAACGTGTCAAGGCCAAGGGTGCCAACATCATCATCTACGAGCCCACCCTCAAGGATGGCGAGACCTTCTTCGGTTCCTTAGTGGTCAATGACCTGGCCAAGTTCAAGAAAGAGTCCGGCGCCATCATCGCCAACCGCTATGATAGTTGTTTAGACGACGTAAAAGAAAAAGTATATACCCGCGACATTTTCAAGCGCGACTAAATGTGAACAAAGAACAGATGGCTTTCAGCCACTAGAGCCTTCAGCGATGAAAAATGGTGACAGTCTCATGTTCAAGGGGGGTGGATTACTTAAAAAATGTATTATGAGCAAAAAAATAGAAAAATATCTAATAAACAATAAATAATAAACACAATGATTAACGTTGGAAATATTGGATGTGACTTCGTAGACGGAGCTCTTTTCAAAAATTCCAATCCGAACAATCCGTGTGATTCGTGTTCGCCTAAAAAAACTGCGTAATCTGCCTAAGCTGCGTAATCTGCGCTATCGGAATGAAAATGGAGATAGAAGAGAATGCAATATCCTACAAAGTCCGCGGCGCCATATTCAATGTGTATAACAATTTAGGCCCCGGTCTGTTGGAATCTGCTTATGAAGTTGCTTTGCGGATAGAGTTGGAGAAAATGGGATGTGATGTTAAAGCTCAAGTTACCTTACCTTTAGTTTATGAGGGCGTGACAATACCCAATGCCTACCGTATTGATATGTTGGTGGATGATAAAGTGATAGTTGAGATTAAGGCTGTCTCCAGCCTCCCAGAAGTTTTCTTTGCTCAGTTAATGACCTATCTGAAACTCACAGGAAAGAAGCTCGGGATATTAGTCAACTTCAAAACAACAGATATCTCGAAATCTATATATCGAAGAGCAAACAATTTATAAATCAGTGTAATCCGCTTGATCTGCGTAATCCGCTCAATCTGCGTAATCTGCGCATTAGTAATAATGTAATCAGCGTAATCCGCCCAATCTGCGTTATCAGCGCATAAATTGAAAATTTTTGTATGAAAGGAATCGTTCTTGCCGGAGGTTCCGGCACCCGCCTTTACCCGATTACCAAGGGTGTTAGCAAACAGCTGTTGCCCATCTACGACAAGCCGATGGTGTATTACCCCATCAGTGCGCTGATGCTGGCAGGAATCAGGGATATTCTGATTATCTCCACGCCTTACGACCTCCCCGGCTTTAAGCGCCTGTTGGGCGATGGATCTGACTATGGCGTACACTTCGAGTATGCCGAGCAGCCTTCGCCCGACGGACTGGCACAGGCTTTCATTATTGGTGAGAAGTTCATTGGTAACGATTCTGCTTGCCTTGTCCTTGGTGATAATATTTTCTATGGCAGTGGTTTTACTGGATTGTTGCGTAAAGCTGTGAAAGATGCAGAGGAAAATAAGAAAGCAACCGTTTTTGGCTATTGGGTAAATGATCCAGAGCGTTATGGTGTAGCCGAATTTGATAAAGAAGGGAATTGCCTATCCATTGAGGAGAAACCCAAAGAGCCAAAGAGCAATTATGCCGTTGTAGGACTATATTTCTACCCTAATAAGGTGGTTGATGTGGCCAAGCATATCAAACCTAGTGCACGCGGTGAACTGGAAATCACCACAGTTAACCAGGAGTTTCTCAAAGATGGTGAACTGAAAGTTCAGGTCTTTGGACGTGGATTCGCATGGTTAGATACAGGCACACACGATAGTCTGGCAGAGGCAAGTACTTTCGTTGAGGTAATAGAAAAACGTCAGGGGTTGAAGATTGCTTGTCTGGAAGGTATTGCTTACCGCAATGGCTGGATCTCTGAAGAGAAGATGCGTGAGCTGGCAAAACCCATGCTTAAAAACCAGTACGGTCAGTACCTTCTCAAGGTCATTGACGAGATGAAGGAAGATATTAATTCAAGAACATTAGCGAAATAATAATGGAACAACCAAGAATTATACAATTACCCAAAATATCAGACCCTCGTGGGAATCTGTCTGTAATAGAGGAGTTGAAGGATATTCCGTTTAAGATAGAACGGACGTATTGGATTTATGATGTGCCTGGAGGTGAGGTTCGTGGAGGACACGCCTATAAAGAGAATCAGGAGTTTATAGTTGCTTTGTCTGGTAGTTTCGACATCGTGTTGGATGATGGAAAGGACAAGAAAGTGTTCTCATTAAACCGTTCCTATAATGGCCTGTATGTCCCCAAAGGAATGTGGCGGGAGATGGAGAATTTCTCTACCAATTCACTGGCATTAGTACTCTCCTCCACTATATACGACAAAGATGACTATGTCCGTGATTATCAGGAATTCCTCAAATTCGCTAACCAATGATTAAGAACTTGACATCTCTCAGAGGTATTTTTATCCTGTTCATCTTCTTCCATCATTGCCATCACTTATATCCCGGTGGGGGAACAATGGCCGTTACATTCTTCTTTGTCTTGGGCGGCTTTGCTATGACATTGGGATATAAGGATAAGGTGACAGGAGAGGATTTCAATTACTGTCAGTATCTTACTCGCCGCTGTATCAAATTCTATCCGCTGCATTGGTTATGCTTGTTGGCAGCAATGCCATTGGCTCTTCCGTCATTTACATTGAGCGATGTGCCAAAACTTCTCTTGAATGCGGCATTATTGCAAACGTGGATTCCCATAAAAAGCGTGTATTTCTCTTTCAACGCTGTGAGTTGGTACTTGGCAAACACGATGTTCTTTGCAGTTGTGTTTCCATTCGTTTTAAGGTGGATAACCGGAGCATCGAATAAAGGAAAAGGAATAATAGTAGCTTTAATGACAGTCGTATATGCCATAGTGGCCGTCCTGATACCCGAAGATAAATATCATGCTATTCTGTATATCAGCCCCTATATGCGATTGATGGATTTTGTTCTTGGAATCTATCTGGCTCTGGGCTATCTGACATTGAAGGAGACCACACTATTGAAATGGAACAACACAATATATTACATTGTCGTACTGGCTTTGATAGTACTACTGGTGGTTGAATCTTGTTTGCTTCCTGAAAATGCTGTACTATTCGCCCCAGTTTATTGAATACCCGTGGCATTGCTGATAATGATTGCATCGCTCTCTGAACGAAATTGGGGGGGCAAATTTCTTCACAACAAGATTCTGCAACGCCTAGGCGAATTAAGTTTCGTGTTTTTCATGGTTCACCAGATAGTTCTGCGTTATTCAACAGCAGCATTCAATAAGATACTTCATTTTGAAGATGATAAGTTTTACATTGTCTTCACGCTTACCATAACGATCGCTGTGAGCATCGTAGTGGACAAATACATATTAAAACCAATTACACAATGGCTGACAAAAAGAAACCAACAGTCTATGATTGCTCGTTCATAGAGTTGCCAAAGAACTCTTTCCCGCAGGGCAATCTGACTTACATATACAACGATGTCCATTTGCCTTTTGAGGTGAAGCGGGTGTTCTATAGTTACGACATCCCGGGTGGTGAAAGTCGTGGAGCTCATGCTCATAAAGAATGTCATCAGTTTTTAGTTGCTGCTAGTGGCGCTTTTGAAGTGCTACTTGATGATGGCGTAAATAAACGAACTGTTCTTTTAAACCGTCCGTTTTATGGCCTTCATATTCCACCTGGTATTTGGGCTTCGGAACAAGGCTTTTCTTCAGGAAGTATATGTTTGGTGCTAGCTTCTGAAGAATATCGAAAGGAAGATTATATTGAGGACTACGATTTATTTATAAAATTCAGAATTTGTTAAGCTATGAAGCGTACTAAAATACTGTTTATCGGCCGTTTGTCCTTCGATAATACGCCATGCGCTGGTGAAGTTGTAAAGAACCAACTTTTTTTCGAACGGGTAAAAAGTTTATATAATAATGTAAAAAGCGTGAACTTAACACCTTTAATAGGGAGGGTGAAAAAGCCGATATTGATATTTAAAATTCTTGTTTATATTCTTAGTGGCGTAGATTATGTTATCATTTCCACTTATGACGAATTGGCTGCCGATATCATTTCATATATGAAGAGCTTTTGTAAAAGAAGTAAAATATTTTATTGGGTGATTGGTGGTGGTATTGCGAAAAAAATTGCGAAGAGAGAACTTAGTATTGATATTTATAGAGATCTGTCTCAGATTATTGTTGAAGATGTTGATATTGAAAATGATTTAAAACAATTGGGAATCACTCAAGTTAGGACGCTACCTAATTTTAAACCCGTTTATCCTGTAAGAGCAAAAGAAAAAGCAAAAACAAACTGTTTTTTATATCTAGCTCGAATTACTCCACTAAAAGGGACAGATATAATTTTATCGGCGGCTCGTATGCTCAACCGTAAAGGTTTATCATATACAATAGATTTTTATGGATTTATTGAAAAAGGATACCCTTTTGAAGAATATGTTCATGATGTTCCTAATGTTTCGTACAAAGGAACGATTTCTTTGAAAACCAAAGAAGATTATGAAAACTTATATAACAAGTACGATGCGTTGCTCTTTCCCACATTCTATCCAAACGAGGGGTTCCCGGGAACTATAATTGATGGATTCATGGCGGGGTTACCTGTGGTTACTACACAGTGGAGATATAATCGGCACATTGTGGATGACAATAAGTCTGGATGGCTAATACCTATTCAAGATGCAGAGAAATTAGCCAATTTAATGGAGAATATATTGTCTGGAAAATATGAGCTGGTGGAATGCGAATTTCAAACTTTTCAAGCAGTTTGATGGCTGCTTAACTATCTGAAAACGAGGTTGTAAAATAGAATAAGGGAGAAACGATTCAAGTAACGAAATCACAAAATAGATACAGATTTTGCGGTATGTTAATTTTCCAGACTGGTATTAGAGGACACTAATGGGTTATATTGTTTCCAGGAGTGATTTTTTAGCACCTCTCTGAGCCACGAAAAGGAGAATATAGGGATGCCGAACCAAGAAAATCGTGCTGAAATCCGCGATTTCTGGACTTCTGAATATTCGTATTCAAAAATTTCTTGTTTTTTAACATTCATATTTTATTTCGAGCATTTTTGCTATTATTGCCACTAATACGTTGCAAAGGTAATAAAATATTTCGATAACACATCGAATGTGATAGGAATAATTTATTTCGAAGGTGATTTCCCACATATTTCCCAAGGATTAGATAAAACGATAATATGAACGAGATGAACCCTGGTATTTTGTTTGAAGAAAGCATATTTGACTTCATTAAAGGAAAACTCTCGAAGGATGAGACCATAGAGTATGAAAAAGCCTTTGGAAGAGAAGATGGTAGATTCTATCGTGCTGATATCTATTTGCCAGAGGGATGCAAAGTTCTCGAATTCCCAACTCGTTCTATAATTGAACTGAAATTAGTTCTTCGACCAGATACGCTTTACATGCTCTATCACATGTTTGTGGAGAATAAGGCAAAGTGGGGAGTTGATAGTTTTATAGTCATTTACAATAATAGAAAACAACTTTCTATCGAGCTACTGAGTGTATATAAGAGATATATTAAAGATCATTTCTTTGTTTATTCACTGCAGGAAATACTAAATGGTGAAACACTAAAAGACCTTTCAAAACCTCGGTTTGAGAAATGGGAACATAAGCGAGCTCGCCTAATTCAGGATGCTCAGTATGATTTCTCTGAGGGGCATAATACGTTCTTTTTTGGTGCCGGACTTGGTCCAGGAGTTAAGATGCCAACATGGAATGAACTATTAGACGATCTGCTGAACAAGGCACAGAAGAGTTCTCATTCAGCGATAGGAAGTGTAGATTATTCCGACATTGACAATTCTTGTAACCATTCAGCCCTTATTATTGGTCGGTATATTGAGAGTGGGTTTTCGGATATGAAGGAATTCACCGAGCAGATGAAAGCTTCGTTATACAAAAACAATCCGAAACCAACGTCAGAACTATATAAAGCAATAGTTAAAGCAATAAAGACCCAAAAAGTAGATCAAGTAATCACTTTTAATTACGACGATTTAGTTGAAACAGCTTTAATTGGAGAGAATATTCCTGTTCATTCTATTTTCGATAGGAGCCATTATAGTGGTTCTGATTTTCCAGTTTATCATGTACATGGAATGATTCCTCAAACACGAGAGATAGAATCAACACCTGTTTTGAGCGAGAAGGAATACCATACCCTCTATAAAGAGTCGTTTCACTGGTCTAACGTTGTACAACTCCAAGCTTTAAGCAACACTACGTGCTTCTTTGTTGGCTTGTCTATGAACGACCCTAATTTACGTCGCTTATTGGACATTTCTCAATATGGAATTGACAGAGATTCTGCAACCGACCGCCCATGTCATTATGCAATATTGGAGAGAAAACCATTAAAAAAAGATGCACCAAACCATGCAAAAGATGCAGAGCATTTTGCCATGCAAGAGAAGATGATGGCAGATTTGGGTATAAATATTATCTGGTATGATCACGGTAAATACGATGACATTCCCAAAATATTGGAAGAAATAATCTGACGAAAAAAATAGTTTTGAAATAAATAATACACTATAATGGCTAAATTTAAAGAGAATGGGAAGCTGAAGCTTCTGATTATTGTTGGTACGCGCCCAGAGATTATTCGTCTGGCGGCGGTCATTAACAAGTGTCGTCAGTACTTTGACTGTCTGCTGGCACATACGGGTCAGAACTATGACTATAACCTCAATGGAGTGTTCTTCAAGGACCTGAAGTTAGCAGATCCTGATATCTATATGGAGGCTGTAGGTGATGACCTCGGTTCTACGATGGGTAACATCATCGACAAGTCTTATAAGGTGATGGTTGAGACCAAACCTGATGCTGTTTTGGTACTTGGCGATACGAATAGCTGCTTGTCAGTGATTGGTGCTAAACGCCTGCATATCCCCATTTTCCACATGGAAGCTGGCAACCGCTGCAAGGACGAGTGCTTGCCCGAGGAAACCAACCGCCGTATTGTGGACATCATCAGTGATGTGAACATGGCTTACTCTGAGCATGCCCGTCGCTATTTGGCTGATTGTGGCTTGCCTAAGGAGCGTACATACGTTACGGGTAGCCCTATGGCTGAAGTTCTGCATCAGAATCTCGCTGAGATTGAAGCAAGCGACATCCACAAGCGACTTGGCTTGGAGAAGGGCAAGTATATCCTTCTGTCTGCTCACCGTGAGGAGAATATTGATACGGAGAAGAACTTTATGAGTCTTTTCACCGCAATCAACAAGATGGCAGAGAAGTATGATATGCCCATCCTCTACAGTTGTCATCCTCGTTCTCGCAAGCGTTTGGAGCAGTCTGGCTTTAAACTCGACAGCCGTGTCATTCAGCATGAACCCCTTGGCTTCCATGATTACAACAGCCTCCAGATGAATGCCTTTGCTGTAGTGTCAGATTCTGGAACTCTGCCCGAAGAGAGCAGTTTCTTCACAAGTGTAGGACACCCATTCCCAGCCATCTGCATCCGTACCTCTACCGAGCGTCCTGAGGCTATCGATAAAGCATGCTTCATCATTGCAGGCATCGATGAAAAGTCATTGCTACAGGCTGTAGATACCGCAGTGACATTGAACCAGAATGGTGACTATGGCATTCCCGTTCCTGACTACATCGAGGAGAATGTCTCTACCAAAGTGGTAAAGATTATCCAGAGCTACGTTGGCATCGTTAACAAAATGGTTTGGAGGAAGTTCTGATGCGAATACTAGTTACAGGTGCCAAAGGGTTCGTGGGTAAGAACCTGTGTGCACAGCTGAATAATATAAAGGATGGCAAGGCACGTTGCTATGGTGATGTGACCGTGGAAGCCGTGTATGAATATGACCTGGACTCAACTCCCGAGCAGTTGAACGAATACTGTAAGAATGCAGACTTCGTGTTTAATCTGGCTGGAGTTAACCGTCCTCAGAACCAGGAAGAGTTTATGCAAGGCAACTTTGGTTTTGCATCTACTTTGCTAGACACGTTGAAGAAACATGGTAATACTTGCCCTGTGATGCTTTCAAGCTCACAGCAAGCTTCTCTTACTGGTCGTTTTGGTAACAGCGAATATGGCCGCAGTAAGAAGGCTGGCGAAGACCTGTTTTTGGAATACGGAAAAGAGACAGGTGCAAAAATGTTGATTTATCGTTTCCCGAACTTGTTTGGCAAGTGGTGCCGCCCCAACTATAACAGTGCAGTGGCAACATTCTGCAATGCATTTGCCAATGACCTGCCATATACAGTGAATGACCCAAGCGTTGAACTGGAATTGCTGTATATTGATGACCTCGTTGATGAAATGATTGCTTGCCTGAAAGGTGAAGAGCATCATTGTGAATTTGACGGGCTTGATGTACTGCCGTCAGCAGAGGGACGTTACTGCTATTGCCCCATTACCCATCACGTGACGCTGGGTGAAATAGTCGAGCTCTTGAAGAGTTTCGCAGAACAACCCCAAACCCTGATGATACCAGAGATACCAGAGAATAGCTTCGCAAAGAAGTTGTATAGCACCTATCTCAGCTACTTGCCTAAGGAGAAGGTGGCTTTCCCATTGAAGATGAACGTGGATGATCGTGGCTCGTTTACAGAGTTGGTTCATACCCTCAATGCGGGGCAAGTGAGCATCAATATTTCGAAACCTAGTGTTACCAAAGGCCAGCATTGGCACAATAGCAAGTGGGAGTTCTTCATAGTAGTGGCCGGTCATGGATTGATTCAGGAACGCAAGTTAGGCACAGACGAAGTAATTGAGTTTGAGGTGAGTGGTGATAACATCCAGTGTATTCACATGTTGCCAGGTTATACCCACAATATCATTAACCTCAGTGACACAGAAAACCTCGTCACAGTAATGTATTGTAACGAGATATTCAATCCCAATAAGCCGGATACCTACTTCGAACTGGTAAAATAATAGTGATTATAATTTAAACAAGATATAGCAATGAGCTTATTTAAGGACAAAGTCCTCCTCATTACTGGAGGAACAGGATCGTTTGGAAACGCAGTACTTAACCGTTTTTTAAAGACTGACATCGGTGAAATCCGCATCTTCTCCCGTGATGAGAAGAAACAGGACGATATGCGTCACGACTTCCAGGCACGTATGCCGGAAGTGGCCAACAAGATCAAGTTCTACATAGGTGACGTGCGCAACAAGAGCACACTAAAGTACGCTATGAAGGGTGTGGATTATGTGTTCCACGCAGCAGCCCTGAAGCAGGTTCCCAGCTGCGAGTTCTTTCCGATGGAGGCTGTCAAGACCAATGTGATTGGAACAGACAACACACTGGATGCCGCCATTGATGCAGGTGTGAAGTGCGTCATCTGTTTGAGTACAGACAAGGCTGCTTATCCTATCAATGCAATGGGTATTACCAAGGCTATTGAGGAGAAGATTGCTGTGGCCAAGAGCCGTCTGAGTGGCGAAACCAAAATTTGCTGCACCCGTTATGGAAATGTAATGTGCAGCCGTGGTAGTGTGATTCCTCTCTGGATTGACCAGATTCGCAAGGGCAATCCCATCACGTTGACGGAACCAAAGATGACTCGCTTCATCATGAGTCTGGAAGAGGCTGTTGATTTGGTCCTCTTTGCCTTTGAACACGGTAAGAATGGTGACATCCTGGTTCAGAAAGCCCCCGCCTGCACCATCCAGACTCAGGCCGAAGCTGTTTGCGAGCTGTTTGGTGGTAAGAAGGAAGAGATCAAGGTGATTGGAATTAGGCACGGAGAGAAGATGTATGAAACGCTTCTTACCAAGGAAGAGGCAGCTAAGGCTATTGATATGGGTAATTTCTATGCAGTGCCGGCTGACAACCGCGATTTGAACTACGATAAGTACTTCAAGGAGGGTGATATGAAACGCGCAACTATTGAGGAGTTTAATTCAGATAACACGAAGCGTCTGAATCTCGAAGAGACAAAAGCAAAAATTGCTAGCCTCGAATATATACAGAACGAATTAAATGGAATACCTAACTTGGTGTAAGAATAGTTATGAAGAAAGTAATGTTAGTGTTTGGAACACGCCCAGAGGCAATCAAGATGTGCCCGTTGGTAAAAGAGTTCCAGAAGCACCCTACAGAGTTTGAGACTATAGTGTGTGTTACCGGTCAGCACCGTGAGATGCTGGACCAGGTGCTTACCATCTTTGATGTGAAGCCCGATTACGACCTGAACATCATGAAGCAGGGACAGGATCTCTATGACGTCACAGCCCGTGTGCTCACAGGTATGCGCGATGTGTTCAAGGAGTGCAAGCCCGATGTAGTGCTGGTGCATGGTGATACCACCACCAGCACAGCTGCAGCTCTGGCTGCATTCTACCAGCAGATTCCTGTAGGTCACGTGGAGGCTGGTCTGCGTACGCACAACATCTACAGCCCCTGGCCTGAGGAGATGAACCGCCAGATTACTGGGCGCATAGCTACCTACGATTTTGCTCCTACACCCCTTAGTGAGCACAATCTTCAGGAAGAAAAAGCCCACGGACAGATCTTTGTCACTGGCAACACCGTTATTGATGCCCTCCACATGGTAGTCGATAAGCTCAAGAATGACCCCAAGCTTGCTGCAGAGCAAGAGAATGTACTCCGCGAAGCAGGCTACGACATTAGTCGTTTAAATGAAATGGTAAATAGTAAATCGTCAAATGGTAAATTTAGAAGGCTTGTCCTCATTACCGGCCATAGAAGAGAGAACTTTGGCGATGGCTTCATCAGCATGGTGACAGCCATGAAAGACCTTAGCGAGAAATATCCAGAGGTGGATTTTGTTTATCCGATGCACCTCAACCCCAATGTGCGTAAGCCCATTGGCGAAGTTTTTGGCAAGGAAGTATTGGAACATCGAGCCCCCTCTCCCACGGGAGAGGGTTGGGGTGAGGCTCGTAATTTCTTCTTTATCGAGCCCCTCCAGTATTTGGAGTTTGTTTACTTGATGGAGAAGAGCACCGTGGTGCTAACCGACTCTGGTGGCATTCAGGAGGAGGCTCCTGGTTTGGGTAAACCAGTGCTGGTGATGCGTGATACCACTGAGCGTCCGGAAGCATTAAAGAGCGGTACCGTTCACCTTGTGGGTACTAATCACGACTTGATTGTAAACGAGGTTAGCACTCTTCTTGATGATGCAGTAGCATACGAGAAGATGAGCAAAGCCGTGAACCCTTACGGTGACGGCAAAGCTTGCAGCCGCATTGTAAGAGCGTTGAACGGTGAAACCGTTGACCGTTACGAAGTGAAATGAAAACTTGGAACAATTAACGGTTAACAAATTAACATTTTAACACGAAGTAATAATTTATAGCGATATGATTAACGTAATTGGATTGGGCTACATTGGACTGCCCACAGCATTGATGATGGCTTCTCACGGTGTGGAGGTCATAGGTACAGACTACAACAAGGAGTTGGTGGCAACACTCAACGCAGGTAAAACAACCTTCAAAGAGGATGGTTTGGATGAACTCTTTCAGGCTGCTGTAAAAGCTGGCATTAAGTTCACCACGGAGTATCAGAAGACTGATATGTACATTGTCAGTGTTCCTACTCCTTATGACAAGTTCAGCAAGAAAGTGGATGCTTGCTATGTAGTGGCAGCCGTGAAGGAAGTAATGAAGGTGTGCCCGAAGGGTGCTACTGTGGTAGTTGAATCCACTGTGAGCCCCGGAACAATTGACAAATTCGTACGTCCCGTCATTGAGGCCAACGGCTTTAAGATTGGTGTTGACATCAACCTTGTTCACGCTCCCGAGCGTATCATTCCGGGAAACATGGTTTATGAGCTGCTGCACAACAACCGCACCATTGGTGCTGACAGCAAGGAGATTGGTGAAAAGGTAAAGCAGTACTATGCTTCATTCTGCCAGGGGGAGATTGTGGTAACCGACATCCGTACCGCAGAAATGACTAAGGTGGTTGAGAATACCTACCGTGCAGTTAATATTGCTTTCGCTAATGAGCTGAGTCGCATCTGCCGTCACGACAATATGGATGTGTACGAGATTATCAAGATCTGCAATATGCACCCTCGTGTAAACATCCTGCAGCCAGGTCCTGGTGTTGGTGGTCACTGCATTTCTGTTGACCCTTGGTTCCTTGTTGGTGACTATCCTCAGCTAGCTAAGGTGATTGATGAGTCTATGAAGACCAACGACTATCAGCCTGTGTTTGTGCTGGAGCGCATCCACGAGATTATGGAAGTGCATAACATCACGGACAACCGTCGTGTTGGTCTCTATGGCTTGACTTATAAGGAGAATGTGGATGACATCCGCGAGAGTCCGACCCTCCAGATGCTCGACATCCAGGAGCGCCACCTCGCCCGTCCGCTGAAGACCTTCGATCCCTTCTTCACTCAGAAGGAGATCGTCAAGAACCAGATTTTGGACTTTGACCAGTTCCTGAATGAAGTAGATATGGTTGTCATCATGGTCAAGCACGATCACATCAAGCAGAACTGGGATAAACTCAAGGGCAAGGTGATTCTGGATTGTCATAATATATGTCCTCTTGAAGGAGTATACCATATTTAAATAATAAGGATTTCTGGCAGCACAGGTGGAACGAGAGTTTGCAGTTCGATACTGCCTGCCAGAACAAAAAGAGAGTAAGATTCGCTATGGACAAAAATAGGAATAAGGTTATGAAAGTAACGAAGAATTTTCAAGTATTTGCAGATGCTGTTGATATGAACTATCAGGAGGTGTATGATTTCTATCAGGTAGCGAGTGGGGCAGATGACAGTCAGACAACATTTAAGGTGATGCCGGCAAACGGTGCGCCAGACGATACACTCATCATTTATAATTCCTATAAAGACATTATAGCCTTGCGACTAAGCCCCAAGGCGAAAGCCTATTTGCCGGAGTGGATAGAGGATAATCTTATGGGAGGGTTGGATGCTGAGAGTTATTGGGGTATGGAACATGCTAAAGAAGAGGATGCCTTCGAGGATAAGTAATCTTTAAGACATTATGTAACCGGACGAGGTTGCGGTGTGTTATTGCCAATTGCGTCGAAGCTGCATGAGTGTAAAGCAAGAGAAGGATATGAATAGCCCTTTAAACATAGAAGGAACAGTTGCTCGTTACTGCTTAAACGAAGAACCAGATTTGATAGAAGAACTTAAGGCTTTTGACAAATTCATTTGGCAAGACTGCGAGATAAATTCTGTTAGCGATCTTGTTCTGTTTGAGAATCGGTATCAGGAACTAGGCAAAAATCTGGATTTCTGTTTTGATTCCGAAGTCGAGGAGTTCTCACCTGTTTGTATGTGTGATGGGGAAATGTGCTTGCTCAAAAAAGACGCTTTTCGGAGAACAGCTAACGGCAAAGGAGAACTGTATGCTAAATTCGTTTCAGCAGGCCTGAATGATATTGAGGCTGTCGCTGTTCTCACATTTCTTGCAGAGATTTCAGGCTTGTACAGAAAAGATGCCTACAATTGTGGTATTCCACCATTTGTTAAGGCTTTATGTGATATATTAAACAGCGCCATATCAAAACTTCCAGTTTTCACAGATACAGTTGTACGTGCTTGCAATGATTATGATAGAGCAGATTTCAATGTTGGAGATATTTTTACACCTGGATTTTGCCTGACTTGCAGTGCTGATTTAGGATGCTTACATACATCAGAGAACCGTTACAAGATAATGCCACTTGATGCTGAGCATACAAAAGCAAGGAATTTGTTCTGTTTGCATAATATATCAGAGCAACAGGTCACGTTCCTTCAAGATGCAGCATTTCGTATAACTGGAATAAGCGATTGGGGAGAAGGAAAGAAACAAATTGAAATGCAAGAAATATAAGCGGTTTCCGTTCTTACGCGCAGGCGGGGCGCGAAGGGGTAGCAGGGTGTCGCACACCTTGGCTACCCAAGCATAAGGAGCGGGGACCATTGGAGTAGCGGGAGCAAAACCATGCATGAGTCCTGCTGGGGCACGACAGAGGAAGATGAAGTCAACCTGTTGGCTTTTCATAAGACAAAAGAGTCAATAATACAGGAGCCACTCTTTTTGTAGGAAAAAGAAAACAATACAAGATATGTTCAATTTAGATAAATTCATTGCTGACAGTGTGACGTTCCGTCCCGTCAGTATGTTCGCTGCCGATATTGAAGCGAACAAGGAGAAACTAACCGAAGAAATAAAGGGTAAGAAGGTATGCGTGATTGGTGGTGCTGGTTCCATCGGTTCTAGCTTCATCAAGGCCGTGCTGCGGTTCGAGCCTAAAAGTGTGGTGGTGGTGGACCTCAATGAGAACGGACTGGCGGAACTTGTGCGTGACGTGCGCAGTACAGAAGGGCTGTATGTGCCTGACGAGTTTCGCTGCTATACGCTGAACTTTGCCGACCCTATTTTTGAACGGATATTCCGTGAGGAGAAAGGATTTGATATTGTGGCCAACTTTTCTGCGCACAAGCACGTGCGTAGTGAGAAGGATAAGTATAGTGTACAAGCACTCATTGAGAACAACGACATCAAGGCCAAGAAACTGATGGACCTGCTGACGGTCTATCCGCCTAAGCATTTCTTCTGTGTCAGCACCGACAAGGCGGCCAACCCTGTAAATATTATGGGTGCCAGCAAGCGCATCATGGAAGACTTGGTGATGGCGTACAACAAGTATTTCAAGGTCACCACAGCTCGCTTTGCGAATGTAGCTTTCAGCAATGGTTCCCTGCCAGACGGATGGATTCACCGCTTGCAGAAGAAGCAGCCGCTGGCTGCTCCGAGTGACGTGAAGCGCTACTTTGTTAGTCCTGAGGAATCAGGTCAGATCTGTATGTTGGCCTGCATCCTAGGCAATGGTGGGGAAGTATTCTTCCCTAAGCTGGGTGAAGACCAGATGCTCACCTTCAGCAGTATCTGCGATGAGTTTGTGAAGTCAGAAGGCTTTGCCAAGAAAGAATGTGCAAATGATGCAGAAGCCAAGCAGTATGCCGCCAAGATGGATTACGACAACGATACCTATCCTGTAGTCTATTTCAAGAGCGACACAACGGGTGAGAAGGCTTATGAGGAATTCTATGTTCCTGGCGAGAAGATAAACATGGAACGTTTCAAGGCTCTGGGTGTGGTAGAAGAAACCACCCGTAGACCCATGCCGGAGGTCAATGCATTCTTTGAGAAGTTGGAAGGAATCTTTGCAAAGGAGGACTTCACCAAGGTACAGATCGTTGATGCCATCAAACAATTTTTGCCCAATTTCCAGCATGAAGAAACGGGCAAAAATCTCGATCAGAAGATGTAAACATAACTTCGAACATGTAGTGACGCAAAGATTAGAATTGCGGCAGTATGTGTAAAAGGTAAGAACCTCGATCAAAAGATGTAGAGCAGCGAGAGCAATACCAAGCTTGCTTGAGTATTCTTGGACGAGCCAAGCGGCATAGCCGAGCGGCCGAGTCGCGAATACATCTCAACAAAGTCAAGTGTAATTAAGATAAAATTATTATAGTAAACATGGCTGATTATAAAAAGACAATAGACTTTATTAAGTCAGTATATGGCAACCAAGAGTTTACCCCTCTGGCTGCACCTGTTTTTATTGGCAACGAGAAGAAGTACCTGAACGAGTGTATTGATACTACATTCGTCAGCTCTGTAGGTAAGTTCGTTGACCGCTTTGAGAATGATATGGCCGCCTATACAGGTGCCAAACGTGCTGTTGTATGTGTAAGCGGAACCAACGCCCTCCATATGGCTTTGCTGCTGGTTGGAGTAAAGCGTGATGATGAGGTTTTGACACAGGCTTTGACATTTATTGCTACTGAAAATGCATTGAGCTATATTGGAGCATATCCAGTATTTCTGGATGTTGACCGTTCTACAATGGGTCTGTCTCCCGATGCGCTGAAGGAGTGGCTTCATAAGAATGCAGAGGTTCGTAAGAACACCCGCATTGGTGAACTTGATAAGAGCTACGACTTTGCTTACGAAGAGGATGAACTTGCTTGCTACAACAAGAATACAGGCCGCAGAATCAAGGCTTGTGTTCCTATGCACACCTTCGGTCATCCAGTACGCATTGAAGAGATTGCTGCCATCTGCAAGGAATGGCATATTGACTTAGTAGAGGATGCTGCTGAAAGTATTGGCTCAAAGTACAAAGGAATCCATACCGGTCTTTTTGGTAAGATAGGTGCATTATCATTCAATGGTAATAAGACCATCACAACCGGTGGTGGCGGTATGCTGCTTTTCAATGATGAAGAGATGGGTGCATACGCCAAGCACATCACCACCCAGGCCAAAATTCCTCACCGTTGGGAGTTCCGCCACGACCATATTGGCTTCAACTACCGTATGCCCAATATCAATGCTGCCCTTGGTTGTGCCCAGTTGGAGCATATTGATGAATATGTAGCCAGCAAGCGAAAGGTGGCTGCCGAGTATGAGGCCTACTTCAAGAACGTGCCGGATATTGAGTTCTTTGTGGATTCACCTGATACCTTCTCCAACTATTGGTTGAATGTGGTTATTCTGCCTAACAAGGAAGAGCAGATTAATTTCCTTACCCAAACTAACGACAATGGCGTGATGACCCGTCCCATCTGGGAACTGATGAACCGCCTGCCTATGTTCGAGAAGTGTGAGAACGATGGATTGAAGAACACTATTTGGTTTGCAGATAGGGTTGTCAATATACCAAGTAGTGTGAGAGTTCTTTAGAATAAGGAATAATTATGAAAGATTTCAAATCAAAAATAGGGCATATTATTATTGATGGTGAGAAAACCCTTCTTGAAGCCCTCAAAATGATGGATAACGAGTTTACTAAGATGCTCTTCGTGTTTAATGATGAGCATTTTATAAGCATTTTGACCATAGGAGATATCCAGCGTTCCATCATTCGCAATATACCGCTTTCTGAACATGTTAACAATATAATTGAACCTGATAAGGTTTATTGCAACCCGAGTGACAGCCCAGAAGAAATTAAACGGGTGATGATGAGGGAGAGATGTAAGTTTATGCCTGTTGTGGATGAAAGTGGAGAATTATGCGATGTGTTGATTTGGGATGAAATATTTAAGCAACCCCAGGAACAAGAACGCCAAAAGATAGATTTGCCGGTCGTTATAATGGCCGGTGGCAAGGGTACTCGTCTAAAGCCCATTACGAATGTTATTCCTAAACCACTTGTTCCAGTAGGTGATAAGACTATCCTTGAGGTTATTATGGACCAGTTTGAGAGTATTGGCTGCCATAAGTTCTATATGTCCGTCAATTATAAAGCTGACATGATGAAATATTATTTGAGCCAACTTGAACACAAGTATGACATAGAATTCTTCATGGAGAACAAACCGTTGGGCACCATTGGTAGCGTTAGCCTCTTAAAGGGGAAAATCACAACGCCTTTCTTTGTTAGCAATTGTGATAGTATTAATGAGCAGGATTATCGGGATGTTTGGGATTATCATGTCAACAACCACAATGATATGACTATTGTGACCATGGTGAAGAGTTTTAAAATTCCTTATGGTGTTATTGAAACAGGGGAAGATGGTTTGATGATTGGATTAAAAGAGAAACCCGAACAAACATATCAAGTTAATACTGGTGTGTATATACTCAACCCTGAGCTAATAAATGAGATACCTAAAGGTGAGTTCTTCCATATTACTCACTTGATGGAGAAGGTGCAGAGACGTGGAGGACGAGTCGGGTGCTTTCCTGTAAGTGAACAATCTTGGAAAGATATGGGAGAATGGCCAGAGTATCTTAAAATGATAAAAGTGCTATAGTTATGTACGGATATACAATAACAATTAACGGCAAAATCCAGACAATGCCCGGAGATATTTGCTTTAATAATATAGTATGCTCGAACAAAATGATACAAAAATTCGAGCAGGATAAATTATTTGTTGAGACAGGAGAATATATTGTCCTTCTTGATGGATTTGTCTTGAATCGCAAACAAATAACAGCCAGCGTTCTAAACGATAGCGAAGAGATGATGCCTTGGCATAAAGTTTTGATAAAGCTTTATGAAGCAAAAGGAGAGACTTTCTTTTCTGAATTGCGCGGAAGTTTTAGTGGTGCATTATATGATAAGGAGGCAAATAAATGGATTATCTTTGGTGATCAGATTGGCTCAAAATTCACCTTTTATGCAAAGGTCGGGAACTTTTTCTGTGTGGCAGAAGAAATGGGCTATATGTTCAAAATGATGAAGGATAATGGGATTATTTTTACATTGTCAACAGACGGAGCCTATTTACTTCTCACCTTCGGTTTTATGATTGAAGATAAGACATTATGTGAGCAAGTCAAGAAAATACAACCGGGTTGCTACATCGTTTATGAGAATAACGAAGTGACTGAAAAGAGATATTATACCCTCGATAACACATTTGACTCTTCAATTACTGAAAAAGATGCTGTAGAGATTGTCGACGAGTACTTCCGCAAAGCAGTAGAAAGAGTGTTCACAAAAGATACGGAATGCGGTTATGAACACATATGTGCTTTAAGCGGTGGATTAGATAGCCGCATGACATCATTGGTTGCACACGATCTGGGTTTTACAAAACAATTAAATTATACTTTTTCTCAGACTGATTTCCTGGACGAAAGCATCCCCAAAATGATAGCAAGTGATTTCAAACATGAGTGGATATTTAAAGCATTAGATAATGGCCTTTGGCTTTATGCAGTAGATGATATTACGAAGCATACAGGTGGTAATGTTTTGTACTATGGTTCGGCTCATAGTAATAGTATTTATAGGCTATTGAATTTTGATACTCTTGGTATTATTCACACTGGTCAGATAAGTGGTGGTTTGAATGGGTCTAGTGTAAGTAAATACGATGAATCTTTCAAGTTATTTGATTATCGTAAAGCGATGTATTCGACTAAATACTTTGATCAGGTTAAACACATGCTTACTCAGCAATTAAATCAGGAACTAGGCTGGTATTATTATCGCTGTCTCAATGGAACTTGTTATGGAACACAAATAATATATAATTACACGGAATCATATTCTCCATTTCTTGATATAGATTTTCTTGATCATCTTTTGCGTATTCCAATTACTTATAGGATGGGTAGTCATCTGTATAAGGAATGGATATTGGAGAAATATCCGCTGGCAGCTAAATATGAATGGGCAAAAACCGGGAAGAAACTAGATACGCCTAGTTTACAAATAGGAAACCGCGAAATACCGTGGGCAAACGTTCCTAAAAGCATAAAAGCTCATATCAGAGTATTTCTTGGGAAAAAGGAGAATCCCAATAGTCGCAAGGGAATGAATCCTATTGCCTATTATTTAGCACATAATGAAGAATTGCGCGATTTTCTGTATGATTATTTTATATATGCTGAAGCCATCCCTGATTCCACATTAAGAGATAATGTACAAGAGATTCTGCAAAACGGTACAGCAATGGAAAAAATACAGGTAGTATCGCTTTTGGCGGCTATAAAACTATTCTTCGTATAAAAATGAAAGTTAACTATAGCATTTTATTATTGGGAAATATTTACGGAGAGCACACAATCCGTTTCGTTCGAAATTTAAAAAACGAGAATCCCAAAGTACAGATTGATTGCTTTGGCATCAAAGAAGATAAAAAACTGCCCGAAGAATACCTTTCTTGTATTAGAGATTTCTATATTGTTGATTTCTCAAAAAGGTTTTGGGCAATACCAGGGCTTCGTAATTTTGAGCTTATATATAATTGGCGAGAGCATTTCCATCAATTTGCCAAAGGGAGGCATTATGATATAGCCCAGATTCATTATCCTGAATATACAATAAGTTATATTTTAGGTGACCTTCGATCCATTGCCGATAATATTGTGGTAACCCCATGGGGGAGTGATGTCTATAGAATAAGTAAAAGGAAAATAAATATAGTTCGACAATTATATGACAAAGCTGATTATGTTACGGGTGCAGGAGATCGTTTTACTAAAGACTTTATGCAAATCTTCCGTGTGCCTCAGGAAAAGTTTGCACATGCTGACCTCGGGTCTGAAACAATAGATTATATCTCGGAAAATAAAGCTTTGCTGACAACAGAGAGGGCTAAACAGTTACTTGGGGTTGACGGTTATTATACAATAGGTTGCGGGTACAATGCGTCAGCTGGTCAACAGCATTTGAAGATAATAGAATCAATAGATAAAGTCAAAGGAAAGTTACCAAAGAATTTGATGTTATTATTCCCTGTAACATACCCACAAAATCCATCCTATTTAGAAAGTCTCAAGAAGGCTGTAGAAGAAAGAGGTCTTAAAGCAAAGTGGTTCGAAAATTATTTGGATATCAAGTCATTATTTGAGCTACAAATGGCAACAGATATGTTTATCCATGTCCAAACCACTGATGCAAATAGTACTAGTCTTAAAGAGTACATATTATGCGGCAAAAACTGTATTAACGGTGGGTGGCTTGAATATGATGATATAGAACAGGAAGGTATGAAGCCTTATCATGTTGTTGATGATTTAGAGAGTTTAGGAGATGTAATAGTGGGTGCATATCATCATGGGAATCCGAAAGTGACAGATTTTGTATACCAACATATTGAGAGTTTAGGCTGTAAACCTGCCGCAAAATGTTGGAATAATCTCTTCATGAGTATAAGCAAGTAGTATATATATACGTCAAATGGGGTTAAAAGAAAAAACAGCAAGTAGTCTAAAGTGGAACACCTTTGCAACGGTGGCTACTATGCTTATAGGCATATTTCAGGTAGCCATCCTTACGAGACTGCTTGACAAATCAGATTTTGGCCTTATCGCCATCGCAACAATGGTGATAGCTTTTACCGATATTTTTGCTGAGTTAGGAATAGCTTCTGCTTTGATACACAAGCAGAATATTACAGAGAGAGAATACTCGTCAGTTTATTGGCTAAATATTGCGATGAGTGTTATCGTTTGCGCATTAACCATGCTGGGTGCGCCACTTGTTGCTTCATTCTATAACCAACCTGAATTGACGCCAATCGTACGTTTGCTTTCACTTAAGGTTTTATTCACTGCTTTTGGAAAGATATTCCAGACTATCAAAACAAAGAACTTAGAGTTTGAGTTCATCTCTAAAGTAAGAGTGCTGACAGCAGTGGTTGGTATCATAACCTCAACTGTTTTGGCATGGCTTGGTTTTGGTGTGATGAGTTTAGTGTGGGGGCAGTTGGCTCAAATTTCCATTAACCAGGGAATATATGCTATTGCCGGTTTACGACAGATGCGAGTAACGCTTCATTTCTCATTCTCTGAAGTTAAGGATGTTTTGAGAATTGGAGGATTTCAAATTGGCACACAGGTTCTAGATTTCGTGGCTGCTCGTTTGGATGTTTTCTTGATTGGCAAATTCTTCAGCATGGAAGAGCTTGGTGTTTATAATATTGCCAAAGAGTTAATCGTAAAACCGTTCACGATTATTAATAGCATATCATCCAGTGTCTTTTCTGCCACATTTGCCAAGATTCAATCTGATGTCCAATTAGTTATAAAAAACTTTATTAAGCTTACCAAAACTGTGACAATGCTAGCCGTTCCTGTCTATGCAGCATTGTTCATTTTCGCCGACCTGATAGTTTCAATACTTTATGCACCGTCATTTGCAGATGTGGCTATTTTTGTAAGAATATTATCTCTATATGGGATATGCTCAATGATATCCTCTCAGGGCAGCTCTGTTATGATAGCGTATGGACGGACTGATTTAGGCTTGTATTGGACAATTGCAAGAATCGTGATGACGACAGGTGTTCTCTTGTTAACAGCAAGGATGAGTTTGCAGGCTTTAGCAATAGGACAGACTAGTTTGGCTATGGTTTCTGTTTTTATCTATTTCCTGATTGTCATCAGGCCTATGCTTTCAGATATGAAGATGGGCGAATATGTCTCCTCGTTTTTGGGGATTACTTTGGGATTATTGTTTATATCTGCTCCATTTGCTATAGTAAACATGGTTGTTGAAGTAACCATTTTTTTCCAAATATTAATGGGAGTAGCGTTTGCCGGCTTATGTTTCTTATATCTGAAAAAGACGCAAAATGATATTTTTGCCGAGGTCTTGTCCCTGATAATAAAAAAGAGATAGGGATACTCCCTTATGTTAATATACTATAAAGAAATAATTACCTGGTAAATTATGATTGAATACATTTTTTTATCATTATATTTTGTTTTAGTAAGTATCTTATTTAAGCGTAAGAAAAATTTATTATTTATTCTAACTTTTGTTCCATTATTGCTATTCTTTGGAACTAGAGTTGATTTTGGTGCGGATTATGATAGCTATCTTGAACAGTTTGAACGACACCACGATTGGTCATTTGATCAGTATATATTTTCGTTTGCAGGAGGAAAATTTGAACCGGGGTACTTTTTGTTGGAGAAAATCTTTCCATCTTTCAACTCGTTAATATTTGCTTGTACAGTCTTGCTCCTGGTACCAGTGGCTATATTTTTTTATGAATTTATCCCCAAAGAATATTACCCCCTTGCTTTTATATTGTTCCTTTTTAATCCAGGCATCTTTGATGCAATTATAGCAATGAGAAGTGGCGTGGTTGTAGGGCTCTTTCTATTGGCTGTTGTTTTGAAATATAGAGGTTATAGGATATTGCCTATTGCACTTGCGGTGTTATCTGGAACATTTCACATGAGCGGATACCTTTTGATTCCATTTTTCTTGTTAACTGATAGATTTCTAAAGCGAAACTATAGGCTGCTATGTACTGTAGTAATCACTCTTATTGTTTTAGCCCTACTATCATCAACACTTTTTGGCGATCTCATATTCAAAATATCAGAGTCTTATCAGGAGGTTTCCGTTTATAATGGCCACATTGTTGACACTGGCGCACGTCTTGGTTTCTATTTTTTTTCTATTATTCGAACTGGTTTTGTGATATATATATTATCGTTACTAAAAAGAGGTGTTGTTTCCGATAAATTTATATGGATAGTTTGGCTGACAGTTTTTGATTATTTCTTTTACATGATTCAGGGTATTGATATAATGTATAGATTTGTTTACTATTTCTATGTCACATCTATTTTCTTCAAATGCTACGTTTTGAGAGATGATAAGTCTATTGCTTCGAGAGTTTATGTTGGGTTATCTATTTTATATTTGTGTTATGCTTTTGTTGCTTTCGCGAGTTTGGAGCAAACACAAAGATACTTTGGGCACTATAAATCATTTTTATTTTAATGTTTTTACTCTTTCTATCCATTCAGAACACTGTAAAAAAGATTACTTGTTTTAACAGGTTTTATTTAATCTAACACGAATCATATGCATCCCTTATGTGTTGTGCGAAATAGGGATGGCTTTTTTAAACAAACATTGCAAATGAAAATACTGTATGTATCATCACGTCCGTTAGAAGATAATTCTTCTGCCACTTTTAGGAATCGGGCAACAATGTCAGGGCTGATAAGGAATGGGCATCAGGTTGAATTCATAACATTGGCCCCTGATCATAGCCATCCAACTTTTGATGGTAATATCAAACTTGATGGGGTAAAAGTTCGCTATCTTACACAGGGAAATGCAGAGAATATAGCACACTTTGTGCGAGGGTCCATGTTGTTCACATTTTTGAAAAAGATTCATCATCTATTCCATCGTGATGACATATACGACCATACTAAAGCAATAACAAGACACGCCAAGGATATTGACGTTTCTAGGTATGACCTTGTCATTTCTTCATCTGATCCAAAGAGTTCACATTTATTTGTGGGCGAAATACAGAAACACAGCAAAATGAATATCCCTTGGATACAAATCTGGGGTGATCCTTTTGCATCTGACATAACCGTTCATGACAATGGTAAACGCAAGGCGATGCAAACCGAAGAAGACAGATTGATGAATTTAGCAACTAGGATTGTATATGTTTCAAAGATAACCGCAGAAGACCAAAAAAGAAGGTATCCTCAGTATGCTAATAAAATCGTATATGTTCCTACGCCCTATTTTGAGCCGCTAATTTTTGGACGCCCATTTCCCCAGAACTTATCAGAATTGAAACTCTGTTATTGTGGCGAATATCATTCTGCTGTTAGAAATATCTACAACCTATATGAAGCAGCAAAAAAACTACGCCTCTCTCTTACCATATGTGGAAGAAGTGATAAGCCGGTAGAAAGTATAGATAATATAAAATCATATCCCCGTGTAAGTGCGGAAAAAGTAGATATGATAGAAGCAGAATCAGATATCTTGGTTGTGGTAGCGAATAGCAGTGGTGGGCAGATACCAGGAAAAGTTTATAAGTATGCAGCAACGGACAAAACTATTCTGTTTATTCTAGATGGCGAGAAAGAAAAGATTGTGGATATTTTCGGGGGGTATAACAGGTATATATTTGTTGAGAATAATATTGATGATATATGTGATGCCTTAACTAACATTTTCAAGATAAGAGAAAGATATATAAATAAGCCCCTATCAGCATTTTCATCGACAGTAGTGGCAGAGGAGATTATTAAAGGTATTTGACTTAATCATGATTGGAAATAAAACATCCTCCAAAAGACTTCCTTTTTTGGATGATTGTAGGGCGTTAACGATTTGTTTTGTCGTTTTCTTCCACAACAGTCATTTGCTGGATTTCTCGGGAGATACTCTTATGCCTATGTTACAAGCATTTACGGCAACATTTATTATGCCTATGTTTGTGATAATAGCAGGATACTGCGGTCATAAATCGCTTTCAAATATTTCGACACTTAAAGGCTTGTACGATTATAACCTTAAGAATTTTAAACGACTCTATGTTCCGAGTGTATCCGTTGCCACGGTGATGTGGTTATTGCGTTTCGAACATTTTTCATCACTAAAAACCGTTATTGGCGGTTTCTGGTTCTTGACAATGCTTTTTGTTGTCATGGCTTTGTCATCAATGATTTGGTATGCGATGTCTTTAGTTCCCTTGGTGAGGGAAAAAGGATTAATTATAAAAGTTGCCCCCCCCCATTTTACTGATGACAGTTATTTGGATAAAGCCATTACACATTGGAGAAATGATGCCTTTCTTCCTCCTGGGTCTCTTTCTTAAGGAATACAATATCATAGAATCCAGATTAAGTCGCCCAGCGGTTTATATATCAGTGACAATATTTACTGTTGTGCTATTTACACTATTATATGGTACGGGCCTTTTGAGTGACAAACTAGGGACTTTTTATACGAATACATTCCCATATTTTCTAAGACAAGGAACTATTTACTATTGGTTTCTCCGTGTTGTACTTAGTTGCTCTGTTTGTATGAGCATCATTGCATTATTTTATAGATTCAGCAAAAAATATAATATGTTTAGCTCGCTTGGCGCAATGACACTATCTCTTTATATGTTCTCAACAATACCCTTGTTTTTCTTTCAGAAGGAGTGCATAGCAGAATGGTATAAGCAAACAGAATTGTACGATTATATTTGTTCATCATCTATAACATTATATCTTACGAATACTCTTTCTTTCATCATAACTCTCGCTTTTTGTGTTTTCTTGACGAAACTTCTCTATCGCTGGAAAATAACTAGAATAGTATTCCTTGGTGAAAAGTAGTTTTATAAATGTGAAATAATGAAGGGAACCATAATATATATAGGGTCAGATATACCCGACAAAGCCCCCGCAGGAGTAAGAGTCTTTGCTAATGCCCTTGCTTTGAAAATGTATGGGTATGAGATGAAGATTATTAGTGTTGATAAACAAGTCGAAACTTATCATTCCATACATGATGGCATTGAGACTTGGCATTTATCAAGGCCCAGATCGACAAAGGATTGGGTTAATAACCTCCTCAAGATAAAGAGGTACACATCAATAATCGATAAAATCGAGGATGTTAAACTCATAATAGCATATGAATTTCCTGCAATAGCTTTTTTGCGGTTAATGAGTTATTGCAAGAGAAGAGGAATTAAACTAATAAGTGAATGTGCAGAATGGCAAAAATGGGAGAACCTAGGACATCTTAGCCCAATAGCCAGAATGGTCCGAGTATTAGATGTTAGTTCTTCGATGCACATTACATACAAAAAAAGCGATGGCTTAATTGTCACGAGCCACTATTTCGATGATTTTTTTAAAGGGTGTTCCCCGACTTTAGTCCTTCCAACACTTCAATGCCGTAAAATTCAATTGTCTGACGAGATTCAATGGAATAAGACAAGAAAGTTTATCTATGCAGGACAACTTGGCTACCGTAAAGATATGCTTACGGATATTATTGCCGCATTTGCAAAGTTAAATCAGTACGATTTTGAATTTAATATATTGGGGCTTTCACTCGAGGAGTATATAGAACGATTTCCAGAAGAAGAGAATATCCTTTCTACGGTCAATCATAAAATCAGATTTTGGGGGAAGGTATCACATTCGGAAGTGTTGAAAGAAGTATGTAAATCAGATTTTTCTCTCATTATCCGAGAGAGCATTAGAAGAAACAATGTCGGATTTCCAACCAAGTTCGGTGAGAGTATTACGTGCGGGACTCCCGTTATTGTTTCAGACTTTAGCGATGTTGTACGCTATACCAAAGAGTATGGCGTAGGTATCGTCACAGATATAAATCACATACAAGATGGAGTAGAGCGTGCTTTGCTAATGGATGATGAAGAACTATTAAAGATGCATAAGAACTGTAGATCATGCAATGCTTTCTACTATGAAGGTAATGTAGATGTCATCGGAAAGTTTATAGATAGAATAATTCAGAATTAAATTCCATCATATGAAGAAAATAGGACTTGCAGTTGTCACGTACAAAGACAACTTTGGTAGCGCACTTCAAACATTTGCAACACAATACTCAGTTGAGAAATTGGGATGTTCCGTAGAGTGTATCTCAACATCTGGAGTGCAGAACATAATTGATTCACGAAAGAAGAAATATTATCTAGGTCGAGTATTTAACAAAGAAGAGTTTAACTACCTACTCGATTCAGTAACAAGTCGATTCAGAAAGAAAATTAAAAACGCTTCTTATACTGAGAATATGGCAATACGTCATGAACAGTATATGCGGTTTAATGAACAATACCTTCATTTTTCGGAAGTTCCTAATAATTTCGATGAATTAACGAAAATGTCATCGAAATATGATGCAATTATAGTTGGAAGTGATCAATTATGGAGACCATCAAATATAGCCGGTGGCTATTTTACGTTGGAGTTTGTACCACAGGGTGTAAAGAAAATAGCATACTCTACCAGCTTTGGTGTTGCTCGCTTGCATAAGTCTATTCAGAATCATGCAAAGTCATTCTTGAAATCATTTGACTGGATAAGTGTGAGAGAAAATAGTGGAAAGGCAATAGTCAAGGATATGATTGGAAGAGATATTCCAGTTGTATGTGATCCTACGATGCTTCTTTCCATAGAAGAGTGGAATAAATATGTTTCACCGGAGCCTTTTGTTAAGGGAGACTATATTGCCTGTTATATCATGGGGGACTCAAAGGAACAAAGGGATTTCGTTAAGAGGTTAAGGAAAGAGACGGGTTATAAGGTTGTTGGTTTGTTGCATGGCTCTACTTATGTGTCTGGTGATGACGAGTGGGTGGATGAAGCTCCATATAATGTTGGACCGTTTGAATTTATCAACCTGCTGAAACATGCCAAATATGTTTGCACGGATTCATTTCATTGTTCTGTATTTTCAATACTGAATAACACCCCATTCTTTGTCTTTAGAAGGGACAGTGACAATGAGGAGACTTCTGCTAACGATAGAATATATACACTGTTATCATGGGCTGGTCTTGACAATAGATTGTTAAATGGAAATGAGAATGTTGACGAAGTTTTGAAACTGGAATTAAATTATAGTAACGTAAATGAAAGAGTTTCTGAAAGAAGAAAAGAATCTCTTGAATTTTTGACGAACGCTTTGAAATCAGTTTAGTTATGCCAACATTAGCAGAAAAGAAGCAGTGTACAGGTTGTGCGGCTTGTTATAGTAAATGTGCCAAATCTGCAATCACGATGACTGCAGATCAAACAGGATTTCTTTACCCTGTGGTAAATGCAGAGAAATGTGTTGAATGTGGAGCGTGTACAAAAGCCTGTCCTGTGATTGAAGACGTAGATATTTCTATAAATGAGCCACAGGCCGCCTACGTATTGAGGCATAAAAATGATAAAGTTAGGGGAGAGTCCACATCAGGAGGGGCATTTACTGCCATTGCCCAAACTGTCTTAAGTCGAGGTGGTGTTGTTTTCGGTGCTGCCTTTAATGACGAAATGAAAGTTATCCATTGTTATGTGGACAACGAAGGCGAATTATATAGGTTCCGTAATTCCAAATATGTTCAGAGCGAGATAGGTGATTCTTTCAGAGAAGCAAGAGCACTTTTGAAGGAAGGTAGATGGGTTTGTTATAGTGGCACACCTTGTCAGATTCATGGACTGCTGAAATATCTGGCTGGAATAGATCAGAGTAAACTGATTACAGTAGATTTGGTGTGTCATTGCGTACCTTCTCCTCTTATTTTTGAGAAGTATGTAGATTATCAGAAGAAGAAACTAGGCAATTTTAACTCTTTGGTATTCCGTGACAAAGGCCGTGGATATTCATATTCTACAATGGCTATATATAAAGATGGGGCATGTGCTTACCGAAATGGCAGTGAGTCTGATTTATGGTTCAGAGCCTTCTTGCATGGATTCTGTGACAGAGATAGCTGTTCTGAATGTCGCTTCCAGAAATGGCCCCGTCAAACCGACCTTACTATATGGGATTGCTTTACAGTTAGCAAAATTGCACCTGAAATGGATGATAATAAAGGAGCAACAAGCGTAATTGCCTGGACTAACAAAGGTGCAGATATAATTGACAATAATACCAGTATTGAAATTATTAAAGTAGAGCCATCTGTTTTTCGAAAGAAGATTGATAGAGAACATTTTGATGATTTGATGGTAATAGATAAACAACAAATGTATCAAGATGCACATACATTGGATTGTGAGGCATTCTTTAATAAGTATTTGCCTAACACAACTAAAATCAAAGTTAAGAGACTGCTGAGGTTGTCGCTTTATTATACTGGCTTATATGCCATAGCGAAAAGGTTATTAAGATAAAAAAACATACAATGATGGGACGTTTAATTAAAAGACTCTTTGATATTATACTCGCACTCGTCTTGATAATACCAGGGGGGATAGTTTTATTATTGGGTTTATTATTCGTGAAGATAGTTTCTCCAGAGTCTTCACCTATTTTTAAGCAGACTCGTGTGGGCTATAAGAACAAGCTCTTCACGATGTATAAATTGCGTTCTATGACAAATGAACGTGATGCTGAAGGCAATCTACTGCCTGATGAAGTGCGCTTGAAGAAATGGGGTAAGATTATCCGCAAGACTAATATGGATGAGTTGTTCCAAATCTGGAATATCCTGAAAGGAGAAATGTCATTCATTGGCCCAAGACCTATCCTACCTGAGGAGATGAAGGTGATGACGGAAGCGGAACAGGAGGAGCGTCAATCTATGCGCCCAGGAATCACCGGTTGGGAAGCAGTTCATGAGGGTGAATCAAGCACACGTCGTGAAATGGCAGAGAAGGATCTTTACTATGTGCGGAACTGGTCTTTGGGTTTAGACTGGCAAGTGTTCTATAAAACCTTTGCCATTGTGCTTGGGTTCCAACGTCCGGATGATTCTGTTCGTGCGCCAAAGATGACAGATGACCAGATAGTAGAGGGTAGCGAACACGAATCTCACGAATAACGCGAATAATTATGGAGATTGGAAGTTTTTTGGAGTTACAACTGCCTAAGGGTAGAGAGTGGTACAAAGGCGACAATGACATAGCACGCCTGAATACCGGCCGTATGGGTATATGGCATGCGTTCCGTGTGACGGGATGCAAGCGTATCTGGATTCCCGTCTACCAGTGCGATTCCATTCGTGAAACCTTTGAGAAGAAAGGGGTTGAGATCTGCTTCTATCATCAGGATAAGAACTTTAATCCTATTGATATAAAGGCAAGAGTTGATGATGTCGTACTGGTGGTCAACTATTATGGCATTATGTCAAGCGAGCGAATGGCGGAACTGGCAAAACCCTACAAGCATGCTATAGTGGATTGTGCTCAGGCTTTCTTCTGTAAACCCATTGAGGGCGCCTTGACAGTATATAGCTGTCGCAAGTTTGTAGGGGCTCCAGATGGATGTTATGTTGTAGGTAAAGACGCTCATAAGTATGTTGACGAGTATCCTCAATGCTATTCATCTGATACGGCAGCATTTCTTTTGATGCGTATTGAGTACGGTTGTGAGGGCAAGGGTTATGAGGCCCGTGGCCTGAATGAACATCGTATTGATGCGGAGGACTGCATGAAGATGTCAAAACTGACTCGCACCTTGATGGATGCAGAAGACTATGCTCACAACCAGCAGAAACGAAAAGAAAACTTCGCATACGCCCATCAATTGTTAGGTGGCATCAATAAGATAGATCCTACCAGATATATGAATGATGGAACCATCCCTATGGTATATCCCTTGGTAGTTGAAGATGACGAGTTAATAAAGAGGTTGTTTGCCGCCAAACATTTCCAAGGTCATTGGTGGAGCTATATCTGCGATGAGCAGCCTAAGGATAGTTTTGAGCATTGGATTTCACGTTATGTGATTCCTATCACCATTGACCAGCGATACGGAAAAGAAGAGTTAGATTACTTAGCGAATATAATCAAGAAATAATATATGAATAATAGTTATAACGGACATCTGTGTATAGTGTTCGCCCTAGAGCACTATAACCCATTGAATATGATTCGCGCATTTGGTGAGAATGGTATCAATCCTGTGTATATCTCAGTGAAGCGCCGGTATGAGGTGGCTACACGTAGTAAGTATATCTCTAAACTCCATCGTGTGGACTCCGTGGAGAAGGGCTTTGAATTGCTGATGAAAGAGTACGGTAATTTGGCTGCAGAGACGGGTAAGAAGCCTTACATTGTGTTCTCAGATGACAAGTCGGTAGGTTACTTTGACTTACACTATGATGAATGGAAGGATAAGTTCATTACTTACAATGCTGGCCGCAATGGACGTATCAATGAGTTTATGGATAAGTACCAGATTCAGCAGCTGGCTAAGAAGCATGGATTCAACGTGCTGGATAGCTATGTGATTGGTAAGAATGATCCGCTGCCTGAAAACCTGTGGTATCCTATCATCACCAAGGATATTTCTCCCAACTCCGGTAGTTGGAAGTTTGATGTGTATATCTGCCAGAATGAGCAGGAACTGAAGGATGCTATCCAGAAGATTGAGAGCCCGCTGATTATGATACAGCACTTTGTGGACAAGCAGAATGAGATGGCGCTGGAGGGCTATACCATCAACCACGGTAAGGAGATGCAGATTATCACCCAGATGAAATGGAAGTATCTGATTCAGGGTTATTATAGCCCTTATCATGATGTCTGCATGTTCACGGACAAGGAGATGGAGGCGAAGCTCCAGACTATGTTTGAGGAGATTGGCTTTGAGGGGGTGTTTGAAGTTGAGTTCCTGATTGATAAGGACGGTACGTTCTACTTTATGGAAACCAACTTTAGAGCATCAGCTTGGAATCCTACCTGTAAGTTTGCCGGTATGCCATTGGATTACCTTTGGGTAAAGGGTATGGAGAACGGCTATATTGATCCTGCTGACCGTAAGGAGTTTGAACCATTTACCAGCATGAGTGAGGTCATCGACTATGGCAAGCGTGTCGAGGGTGGAATGGTAAGTCTGGCAGAATGGCTTCGTGATTTTAAGGATGCCAAGTGCGTCTATATCTATGATAAAGAAGACCGTGGTCCGTGGGATGCGGTGATTGAAAACTGGGATTCATTCAAATAGTATTATAATGGCTAAGATTGCCCTTATCTCGAATAGGGATAATAATTTCTATAATTTCCGGAGTGAACTGATTCTGAAATTAGTAGAATTAGGTCATGACGTTACTCTCGTGTGCCCTTATGGTAAGAAGATAGACTTCTTTACAGAAAGAGGGTGTTCTTTCATTGACATTGACTTAGATAGGAGAGGAAAGAATGCCTTTAAGGATGCCCAATTGATAGCTAATTACTATCGAACATTAAAGGGGTTAAAGCCAGATGTGGTATTGACATATACAACTAAGAGTTCTATATATGGAGGCTTGTGCTGCCGCTGGTTGAAAATCCCATACATAGTTAATAATGCAGGTTTGGTAGAGAATAATAACAAGTTGTTAGAATTCATACTAAAGATTCTGTACCGCACAGGATTTAAGGGTGCATCTTGTATGATGTACCAAAATAGTCGAGAGAGGGATTATGTCAATCAATTGTTGAAGAATAAAGTCCATTATCGTGACATTCCTGGTTCCGGCGTTAATTTGGATGCATTTTCCTATCAGCCTTACCCTGTTGATGATAATCCTATTCGATTCAATTTTGTTGGGCGCATTGTAGGCTTCAAGGGTATAGGAGAGTTCCTTGAATGTGCGAAGAGAATAAAAGCAAAGTATTCAAATACCGAGTTTGTGATTTATGGTAGTTTTGTTGATGATGATGGTGGGTTTAAGGAACAAATACAGGAACTTGAAAAGAATGGCATTGTAAAATATGGAGGTGTTCAACTGGATATGAAACCATATATTACCAAAGCTCATGCGGTTATTCATTCTAGTTACTATGAGGGCATGACAAATGTAATTCTTGAACATGCAGCCATTGGGCGTCCAGCAATTGCTTCAGACATTCCAGGATGCAGGGAGGGGATTGATAATGGTGTTTCGGGCTATACATTTCCTGTGCAAGATGTTGATAAACTAGCTGAAGCTGTGGATTGCTTTATCCAAATGGATCACTCGGACAAGGAGCAAATGGGTAGAAAGTCAAGGGAAAAGATGGAACGTGAATTTGATAGAAATATTGTCACTAACATCTACCTTGAAGAAATTAATAAGATTATAAACACCCAACTATGACTTTTAATTCATTCATTTTCTGGTTGGTATTTCCTTGTATATTTATAGTATATTGGGCACTACCAGACCGAGTTGGGGGGGGCAGTTTATGTAAAGAGGAAATACGTCCAAGAAATTGGTTCTTAATTCTTGCAAGTTACCTTCTCTATGCAAACTGGAAACCGGCATATACGCTGATTCTATTAGCTATCACGCTCTTAACTTATTTCGGAGCGCGATACATTGAAGCAAAAGAAGGATATCGCAAATGGGGAATCATTTTTACCTTCGCAACGTTGACGTTAGTTCCACTGCTGGTTTTCAAGTATTACCACTTCGTTAATGAAAGTGTTTGGAGTCTGCTATCATCATGCGGTCTTCGCTATGAGCTTCGGGGACTGAATTGGGCAATTCCTGTTGGAATTTCTTTCTACACGTTCCAGGCGTTGGGCTACCTGTTTGATGTCTATTACAAGAAGGAGAAAGCAGAAAAGTCATTTATAGATTATGCGTTGTTTGTCTGCTTCTTTCCTCAGATCTTCTCTGGCCCTATCAGTAAGGCGGGAGAGTTGTTGCCACAAATAAAAGAAAAAAGAGTATTCAAATATGAGCAAGGTGTACAAGGCTTGAAGCTTCTGCTATGGGGCATGTTTCTCAAACTTGTGATGGCAGATCGCTTGGGATTGTATGTGGATAAGGTGGTGGCTGATTACGCTATGTATAGCGGTCCCACCTGTGTACTCTCAGCTATTTTCTATTCGCTACAGATATATGGAGATTTTGCAGGTTATTCCCTGATGGCAGTAGGTGTGGCCAAGTTGATGGGCTTTGACTTGATAAACAACTTTAAGCGTCCATACTTCTCAGTAAGTATTACTGATTTCTGGCGTAGATGGCATATCTCACTGTCTCGTTGGTTGAAAGATTATGTATATATCCCTATGGGCGGTAGCCGCTGTTCAAAGTTGCGCAACTACTGGAATATATTTGTGACCTTCCTTGTGAGTGGTATCTGGCATGGAGCTAACTGGACATATATTGTATGGGGTATCATCCATGGTGTTGCTCAGATTATTGAGAAGGCACTTGGACTGAACAATAAAGAAACAAAAGGCGTTTGGCGGTTTGTGCGCATTGTGGTTACTTTTGCCATTGTAACTCTTGCCTGGGTATTCTTCAGAATGCCTACCCTTGGTGATGCAGTGGCATATGTCGGTCATTCCTTCAGTGGCTTTGGAATACCAGAAGTGTTGTCAGTTACTAACTTCGCTATATACGTGATGGCCATTGCAATCGTGTTGTTCAAAGAAACTAGAGAAGAGTTCTTCCCCACGAAGTTCTGCTTTTTGAACAATCGATATGTGCGTTGGGCTGAATATGTTGTAATCTTCTGCTTGATACTGCTCTGTGGAGCATTGGATAGTGGTTCATTTATCTATGGGAGTTTCTGATATGAAGAAGTTTTTGATAAACATAGCAATATTCTTCGCAATAGTAGCTGTCGTTGATTTCTCCCTTGGTAAGGTGTTCTATTGGTTGCAATCGACAAAAGCAAAAGGTAGAACTCATACAGAGTATTATGTTTGTAATGACCTGAAGGAAGATATTCTCATTATGGGATCATCCAGAGCTTCGCACCATTATGTTGCACAAATGATTGCCGATTCTCTTGGGATGGATGGGTGCTATAATGGCGGGCAGGATGGAAATGGTATCGTTTTACAGTACGGTAGGTGGAAGATGATTTCTAAGCATCATTTGCCTAAAGTGATAATATATGATATAGAACCTGCTTTTGACTTGGTTTTGGATGACAATGTTAGATATATTGATAGATTAAAACCCTTTGCAGATGATAAGGATGTGAATAGTTATATAACCAATTTGTACAAGACAGAGAGGCTTAAACTTGAATCAAGAATGTATAGATATAACTACAAATTCCTTGAGTTTGCATCTGATTGTGTGCGGTCTTCAGATGTCAACTATGGCTATATCCCAAACAAAAAGAATATTAGTCGGGAGATGATTAAAATGGAGCATTCTCCAGATATGGTTATTATTGACCCTATCGACAATGTGAAGATAGATTGTTTGAAGAAGTTTATTAATGAGGCGGGAAATAAAGGAATTAAGGTAATATTGGTTTCTTCACCTTACTGGAAAGGGCATGTTGACTATGATTTGTCAGTAATAAAGAAAATGGCGGCCGAAGAAGGTGTGCCTTTTATTGATTTTGCGACATCTGAAATACGAGAGAATTCGGACTGGTTCGCTGATTCTATGCACTTGAATGAAGAGGGTGCAAAGGTTTTTACCAGGGATTTGTGTTATAGAATAAAGGCGTATTTGTGACAGATAAATGGCTAGAACCCTTGTATAAGCTGTATGGGGGTTATGGATATTTTTATTTCCAATCAGGGGTACCAGAAAAGGTGACCTATGCTTTACAAGCGGTAGCGTTGTTTTCCTTTATTGTTTGGTCACTATGTGACAGAAAAGAGTATATCAAGAAGTTTTTATGCGTTTTACTGGTTGACTATATTCTTTTTCTTTTATGCTCGACTGTAATATTCCGACCGGAAAATGCTGAGACGGGCGTAAAATTAATACCTTTCTGGAAATATTTTGCCAGTAAGCATCCAACCCCTTTTTAGGTGTTCTCAGAATTAGTCCGTATCTTTGCGCCATTGAATCAAAAATAGGATTTATGGCAGTAAATGTTAAAGACATTGAGAGGCTATGGAATCAGTATTCTGAAGAAGGCGTACAGCGAGGGATTTCAGTTGCCCAGTTCTTTGAATCGAATGGTGTTCCATACCGCACGTTTGAGAAATGGTATAAG
>Ga0129306_1001029_pt1 | contig 36084 bp, 59 predicted proteins | sample P827metagenome_FD_94438 | JGI IMG/M metagenome (GOLD analysis project Ga0129306, IMG submission 94438) | Capybara group fecal microbial communities from Wisconsin, USA - P827 metagenome | ecosystem: Host-associated > Mammals > Digestive system > Large intestine > Fecal | place: USA: Wisconsin...
GTGATGCGCTGATTTAGCGCTACTATTAATAGATTCCATAGCAATTCGTATTGATTTTACTTCGTCACTTACCTTTGTTACTTCACTATCGATTTTTTCTAGCTTCTCGCCTGTATTTTCAGCTTGAGAATTTAGTGGATTTACAATAAAATGTCTGATTCCTACTCCTACAATGCCTAGCACCGTAACAAGTAAACCAAACATTGATGCATAGTAATCAGGCCGTGTAAATACACTAGGGGGGCCAATTGTAATTGTTTCCATAGGCATCTCCTTCAATCATTTTCCTTTTCTGCTTCAATTTCCGCATCACAATCAGCAATAGCGTCAAGATAAACATTATATACACATGCTTCATCTGGACAATGACCATTATCTAATAATTCATTTGCACAATACTCGCAATATTTAATTTCATTCATAGTTTATACCTCCTTTATCTTAGCAATCATAGCAGCATTATTTGCTTGATATTGGTCACGTAGTTGTGTTGCTAACTTATCATTGCCTTGCAAAAGCGCTGTCATCATACGCTCTTGTAAAGCTGCATTAGCCGCATCAGTTTCAGCTTTAATTTCCTGTATTTTGGTTTTTCGCTTTTCAGCTTCAGTCGGTATGTACGGAGTAGGCGTAACAGGAGCTTTACCATCCCAAACAAATTTTCCATCAGCCAACTTTGCCTGAAGGCTACCATCTTCATCCCGCAAATAAATTTTATCTGGATGATCCTTTTTAGCAAGAGTTTCTAACTCCTCCCAGTTTTCCCCATGGACATCCATCCAGTAAGACGTTATTCGTTTACTCTCACCATTTTTATCAGGCTGTTCTAATACGATAAGATATTGATTGTCCATACTATCATTCCTTTCTATGTTTTTAATTGGAGGTAAAATTTGCAATTAATTTTGCCATACCAATGGTTTTTGGTACAGTGCATACCAACCAAATGGTGCTAGGGCCCCGATGGTCGCCTCTTAGTATATTGCCATAGGCGCTGGATCATAATAGCCAAGGTGGATTTATGGCACAAGAAAATGTAAACATCACATTGCCAATTAGCTTTTTACATAACCAATTTACGGCTGTGGCCGTCCATTATAGTAATAGTAATAATCCAGTTGCAATTAGTGTAAATAATATCTCTAAAACGACTATACATATTGCCAGCCAATTAACTGGTATATCGCACGCTTGCTATATCGCAATTGGGCGCGATAGTTAAATTTAATTACCAATCGCTAACCAGCCAAACGCACCGAGTACATTTGATGACGTAATAGCCCTAAATTTATCTGAATTAGATGTGGACATATCACTTGAAATAGATAGATTAGCGGTGCTAGTGACTCCGCTTGTAGCGTTGATATCCCAAACAATAACAGCAAGTAATTTATTTGTAAAATTGATTGGATATGATTTGTCTACATAGCTTACATTTTGTGGCATATCGGCACTTCCACCTTGGATAATTAATCCCCCAAAAAGCCTGCCGAAGCAGATGCTCCAAGCGTTTGGATTATCAAAATTGTATTTAACACCTAAACTAGCTAACGTTTGTTTTCCAATTGCATTTATAACTGCCTGCATAAATTGAACATCGGTTAACATTGCTAATAATTCATTTTGGACAAATTCAGCACTCGCAGCTTCTTTTGTCTTAGTACCAACCGCTAACGTAGGTACTATGACTTTTTTAAGAAAAGTTGTGTCACCTGAAATCGTTCCACCCAATAAAGGTAAATATGCCATTGCAATATCATTTAATAGTTCTTTAATTCTATTGACAGAATAGCTTGCCGTCCAACTCCCCCAAGCCCCTGCATATCTAGTACGCGAAATAGAGGTTAAACCATTATTATTGCCGCTTTGTGTATAAAACTGAGATATTGCTCCACTACTTGCTTCAACAACCACTAAAGTCCCTGTCGTAGCAATTGGCACATCTGTTAATGTTTTTCCCGGCGCATTAGCCCCATTGTGCGCTGCTGCTGAAATCTTATAAATTCCAGGCGTTGTAAAATAATTCCAGTCTTGAGCTGTAGTTATATCTCTGCTCAAATTACCAATATACTTATTATCAACTGCTTGTGTCACAAGACCTTTTGTATTAACAGTTATTCCGTTGTATGTGCCAGATTTTAAGCTTTTCATATCAGCCAACTTTGCTACTGTTACACTACCATCAGGATGATCTAATACATTATTGTCCGTATGAGTTGCTAGCGTTTCTCGAACTTCTTTTTCTAGCACTTCTCTAGTTACATATGCTAAACTACCTAACTTAATCGTAAAATTATCAGTGTTCCCTACACGGAAAGAAGCTTTCAAAATTCTTTCGCTAATAGGCGTACTATTATCATATATCCACGATGCTCTAGTCCCAGCATAAGCATAAGCGTATAACTGTTCTGGACCACCATCTACACTAGCTAAAATACCAATTTCACGATGCCAAAAACCTTCTGTTAAATTTTTATTATCAAAGGTAAACGTAACTTCATACTGTCCATTTTCTAACACATTAAATTCTGCAATAGGTATACGCATAACTTCATGCTTAACACTAGTTAATGTTTCATAATCAACATTATCCTCTAATAATCCATCCCCCAACACTATATTTTCTATATCTACCTTTTGCCCCTTTAAAGACTGGGCAATAATTATTTTCCCTAAATTAGTAATTTTTACACCAGAAAACTGGCCTGTATTAACTGCCATATTATTCTCCTTCTTCTAATTATCTGAAACTATATTAATGGTTGTACAATCACTAATAACCCCTGAAGCATATATACTTGTTTCCTCTAATACAGGCTCCCGATACCCTTTATCTGCTTCTATGGTAATGACCTCACAAGTGCTAATTACTCCACCCGCGATTATTTCATTCTCAGCCTGTAAATACGCTTTATAAATCCAACCAATATGTGCAGGAATATATGTATTAAGGTCTGAAACGAGCGCATCCCAATCTGTTATTTTTCCATCTGGAAGCATAATGTCCAACGCATCATCATTAGGATGCTCAATCACATATCCGCTTTCGTCAGCTACATATTGATTTATTAATCGATTTAAAAATACAGCATTAACAACGTCTTCATTATTAAGCCTAATTAAAATTGCCTGCCTACGTAATTCAATATTATCGGTCTTTTTTTCTATACCTAAAAAGGCCTCCCAATCTGAGAGGCCCCAAGTGGCTGTACTAACATAAAATTGTTTTACTACATCAATTAATTTTAAGCGTTGTTGTTCATGTTCCCATGATAATGTATCTTGAATTCGTTTGAACGCAAAATCTGTTGCTAAAAACTTAGGCAAATATCTAAGCACATTTACCGGTTCAACTCGCAATAAGTTAAAATCAGTCATTAATCACCACCACCTTAGTTATTTTAGGTAATTCATCCTGATTCAATATAATTTTACTAGCAGATATTGAATTAGTAGTATCAACTAGTTCGATATCTGTATAATCAGAAACTCCTGTCTCTTTATTGTCTAAGATAATATGCCCTACCTGAGCAGTGCTCAATGACTCTCCATTAAACAACTCGGTGGATAGAAATGATTTAATCGCTTTTTTAACACCATCTTCGTCCAATGTTCCTATCACACCATGAATACGAATTTCGATTGGTTTAGTTGAAGGTGCCACTATCGTAACGTCTGCAGTAGCTGGTCTTTGTGAATCAATATAATCTCTAACTTGATTAAGTAAAGAATCAGATGCAGGCTCATGATTTGCATCCATAATAACAACCTTTACCGTTCCTCTACCTTTCCATAATTTTCTAACAGTAACTGCGCCAACCCCTGGAACACTCATCGCCCACAACTTATAATGATTTTCGTTGCCTGATGTAATAGCATTCCTATACTTAAAAAGAACTCGTTGCTTTAATTCCTCATCGAGTTCTTCGTCAAATCCATCATAAGTAGCCGCATTATTAGTTACACTCATAATACCTGGAATAGATAAAGAAATAACTGTAATTAATCCCTCTTTAACATTGCCTTCTATTCCTGGTTTAGTCGCTTCGATTGGTATATCAGCACTATTTTTTACAGCACAGAATTCTGTAGTCCTAAATTGTATACCATCTACTGTTGCAAATAAACTACCGGCAGGTACATCTCCATTGCCAGTTACTGTTACATATCCTTTTGCAGCCACTGCCAGTTTACGTTCAACCCCTAAGCCGCTAGCTGCATAAGTCAAATAATCTCCCCATGACGTTAGAATAAACGCTGCTTTATAAGCCTGCTCTATCTCGACTTCAGTCTTGCTGAACTCGATAGAGTTAGAAGCAAATACATCGTATTCAAAAGTGCCTTCTATTTTACTAACTGGTAGTTGAGAATAATCCTGTAGTTCCTTCAAAATGATGGCCTGGTCTCTAGCATTATACATTTACATTCACCTCTCCATATACTGTTGTTAAATAAATTTCAGCTAATACAGTATCCTCTTTAGTAGTAAAATCTACAGAGTCAATGCTAATGATATATGGATTTACCATTAAACATTCAACTATTACACGTTTTAATTCTAAATAACGCTCCTTAACCTGCATTACTTTACCTATAAAAGGCTTTACTTCTATACCATATTGCCAAGAATAAGCTAAATATTGATATCTTTCTGTTTGTAAGGCTTTATAAATCCAAACTTTCAATGCTTCATTTTCTACAACAGTCTTACGCCTGCCGTTGCTATCATATTTAAATGTATTTGTATCAAAATCCCAAGCAAATTCTGTGAAAACAGGCAACTTTTTTGCTTCCTCTTTAGCATTCGCCCCTGTTACAAAGGGATAATTATCACTCATGTTAATCTAACCACCTCATCTTCAATAATATAAAGTTGGTCTTCTTGTCCAGAAGGATCATAAACAGGAGTTACACTCACCCTATCGCCTGGTTTCAATGTATCCGTGTAAATAATATTATCAGTATAAGGGTTATTAATTTCATGAGTATGACTAGCAAACTCAGCATAACCACCGCCTCCAGCTCTAGGTTGAGTTTCAGATTTTATAATCCCTTTAGCTGTGCGCTCATAACCAATTAACAAATATTTACTAATGTACACATCTTCTTTAGTCAAAATAATATCGTTAAGTTGCACTTGAATATTCGGTGGAGGTGCCAGAATAATTCCTATCATAGTTTGCCTTGGTCGGGCATCAAGTGCTATACCATTAACCATATCTACTAGCTTTGAAGCAGATTGTGCTGCTGTTGGTATTTGTTCTGCCATTATTCCACCTTCTTATCCTCTACTTTTTCTTCATTCATCAGATTTTCAAATTCTATTTCTACTTTCATTGTATGATTGCCATCAATAAATAAGTGATGGTCTGATTTAATCCAAAATTGTCCTGTCAAATTAACTATACTGTCACTAATTTTAATTGAATATGATGATTTAACCGCATAATCACCCAAAAGCTCTAATACACCTGTTTGTTCAGGCCCTTTTAACATAGCTTTAACAGCTTCTTGAGTGTTAACTTTTGGATTTGTTTTATAAACATCCTGAATTTGAGAATATTTTTTTATATCATCGACATTTTGCTGATAACCTATTAAATTACCTTGTTCATCTGTAATCCTAATAGAATTAACCATATTTTCTATGCTTTCACGATATGTACTATCGTTAGTATTCACATATTGATTAGCTTCAAAAGTTTCTATGCGACTCCCCTTTTCAATAATTTCAAGCAGATCTCCTGTCATTATCGGTTGATATTTTTTATTAGTAGTTTTTGACAATTGAGTATATGCCATCATGATTATCTGATATCCTGTTTTTTCTGAGGCAATAAAGCTCAACTTCTTATCGGATATTGGCAGTTTCCCAACTTTTACGCCTAATTCAGCACAAACACTTCTGACAATGTCTTCAGCTAATACATTTACAAACTTTTTAGTAGTTTTAGATTTACACAAAATAAATAAATTGTCATAACAACGTATAGTAATCAAAGAACCTTCTGTATTTCGTTCTACAGAGTAAATATTACCTTGAAACTGCAAGATTCCACTTTCGTCATAGCCATATATTGTTTGACCACATGATAAAGAATGGACAGGAAGTAAAGCATCCCGCCCATCTTGTACATATGAAAATTCCAGAACTCGTGCCACTTGAATGCGAGAGCCACTCCAATTAATTTTTTCAACTACATTAGACATATCAACATCAGTACCATCATTAGTTTTGTACTTAATGATCATGCTTACACCTTTAACTTTCTAATTTTTGTGACATTATTAATTGCTAAATCTTTTAAACTATTACCTTCAACTACTCGTTTCCAGTGCTTATAATCTCCATACGCTTTTTTTGCTACATCAAGCACATCTGCAGCTTTACTAGTCATTGTTGCTGTAGTCGCATCCACACTACCAGCTCGCTCTCTTAATCCTGTAGCTTCTGTAATTTGTGCAACATTATTAGCCAATGGAGTATTCAAATCTTTATGTTCAGTAAACGTTATTGAATAATAAATATCACCTGTTCCATCATTTCTTTCACAATCAAACGCTCCAATCCCTACAGCCAAATTAATATCAAGACTTGTAATAATAACACGAACTGGCTGTCTCATTTCTTTCCACTTCTTTATCAGTGCCCTGCATTCTGCGGGCGTCCTATTATCACCTACAACAAAAGGATAACCTTTTTCAGGATTAGGGAAAAAAGAGCTAAATGAAATGGTTTGAAGTTTTGGCATACCAAAAACTAAAATTTCACCAATTTGGGTTATATTCATCACTTTATTATTCTGTCCATCTGTTACACTAATTTTTTTGGGAGTAACAGGAATAACAAACCGTTCACCCTGGCAAGATAAAACAATGGTTTCTCGTTCCCTAGCAGCCTTTAAGAGAGCTATTGATAGCAAATTTAAAATTGAACCTAGTCCAGCCATTAATAAGCACCTCCATAATTTGTTTTACTCTGCTCGAACAAACTAACTAATTTATATGCTATTTTATCAATATCGGCTTCTTCTCTTACAACAAACGTGTTACCTGATATAGAGACACTTGTAGAAGCACTAGAATTAGTATTGTTGCTAGGAGTATTAATTGTAATATTACTTGAAGCCCCACTTAAATTGCCAAATTCTTTTTCGAGAATCTTCATCGTTGTAGCATGAGGATAAATTCTAGATTTACTAGGCAATTCAATAAGTTCGCCACCTCGTTCATTAATTTCTGTCCAACCACCAGCAAACGAAGTGGTCCCTGTAGCATTTTTACGTTTAGCCGTATCGGTAGAAAAGCCTAAAAATTCAGCGCTTCTAGAACCTAAATCAGAAATAGTTGAGGTAATCGAAGATGACATTTCGCTCGCCTTAGCACTTAATGGCCCCCATACATTAGTATCAAACCAAGTAGTTATTCCTTCCCAATCTGCTTTTATCGTACTAAGAGCACTATTAACACCATTAGCAATATCAGTACCTGCTGAATCCGCTGCACTCGCAGTAGGTTGCCATACATTAGTATCAAACCAGCTAGAAGCTTCATTCCAACCTGTTTTTATGGATTCCCATGTATTATTCCAAGCTTGTGCTCTAGCTTCTGCCATAATTTGATCCGTAGCGTTTGATTCTTCTGTAACTTGGCTCATACCTTCTTGTGAAGCTTGGTAATCAGCTAAAGCTTTATCGCTCATTTTCTTAGTTTTATCAGAAACATAGGTTGTAACTTTATCCCAATTACTATATATACTTTCAGCTAATGTCTCTCCACCTAAATATCCTCCGATGCCTCCTACAAGACCTCCGATAGCTGCGCCAGGCGCAGCACCAACGCCACCGAAGAATGACCCTATAGCGCCACCAGCCATTGCGCCTGCTTTACTACCAGCTACCATACCAGTCAAACCACCAGCACCTTTTATAGATGCACCAACTTTATCATCGGAGGTAGCAATATCATAAGCTGTTGAACCGACGGCTAATGCAGCGCCTCCACGTTTTAACCATTTACCATTGGTTCCCATAAAATTCATAAACCGTTGCCAGCGCCCTACTTGTTGTGGAACATTTTTAGGAGCATTACTTGGTCCCTTACTAGGCACTGTTGGTAAATTAGAGTCTTGACCATTAACAATAACTGTTGTTGCATTAACAGTCATAGTATCAACGTCAGGAATACCTGGCAAACCACTTGGACTATTTTTACCTGGCGAGAATAATCCTTTTATGCCTTTGTAACCTTTATAAGCACCATATCCCATACCAGCTAAAGCGCCTATAGCAAGAATTGAACCTCCACCGTCTAATTTAGCAGCTTTCTTTATTAAATCTTCAAGAGCTTCTCCTAGCGTTTTCACTGAAGCAGTAAAAACTCCACTTTCCTCCGAAGCTTTTGTAAAATTGGTAATTAACTTTGTAATTTCATCTACAAATGATTTAATTCCATCTCCCACTTCTGTCTTAGTCATCAGTGTAATAACCATATTATCCCAAGCACTACCTAACAACCGGACAGAACCTAATAAATTATCAGTCTTTTCTTTGGCTACATCAGCTGCGGTTACGCCTTTCATTGCTTTATTATAATTTTCGATACCTTCTGCACCTTCACGGAAAAGAATGTTACCGGCTCGAATAGCATCAGTGCCAAACATAGTTTCTAAAGCATTCTGTCGCTGTTCATCAGTCAAACCACGTAAGGATGTTCTTAGTAATCCAGCAATTTCTTTCATTGACCGTAATTGTCCAGTCGCTGTATAAAATTTTGATTTACCTTCTTCTGTGAGTAATCCCAACCGCTCCATCGTTAAAGTAGCCTGTTTAGTTGTAGGGCTCAAATTTAAAAGCATAGTTTTTAATGACGTACCTGCATCAGAACCCTTTAATCCATTTTGAGCAAAAGCAGCTAGCGCTGTAGTCGTATCTTCAAAAGATAATCCTACTCCACTAGCAACAGCACTTACCATTGTAAAAGATTGTCCTAACTCTCTAACGCCGGTGGCACTAGCATTAGCTGCCCCCGCCATAAGATTAGCAATTTTAGATGGATCATTCTCTTTGAATGCATTCATAGTCGTGCTCATGATTTCAGCCGATTCGCCCAGACCTACATCACCTGCACTAGCTAAATCCAACATTGCCTTACTAGCATCTCCCATAACATCCTTCATAGAGACCCCAGCTTTAAGTAATTCACCCATCCCTTGAGCAACTTCTGTGTCGGTAAAAACTGTAGACCCACCTAATTCCATAGCTTTAGCTTTCACTTTTGCCATTTCTGTATCGGTAGCACCAGTTAAAGCCTTAACCGTAGATAATTCTTTCTCAAAATCAGCAAATGTCTTAACAGAATCATATATTCCAAATCCAATACCAGCTGTACCCAACATGCCCATACTAGTTCCCATCATCATGCCAGTACCAAGACCAGTAACAGATTCTTTTATTTTAGTTAAACTCCCATTTTGTCGAACATTAAGAGTAGCCGTATAAACTTTACCTTTAATCCCCTCAAGTTGTGTTTTAACCTTTTTTACAACACCACTTGCTTGGTCTTTTGCGCCTATTACAACACTATATACACCACTCTTTAACCCATTTAACCGTGATTTTAAATTATCAGTTTTACCAGCTAATTCTTGCACTGAGCTACTAGCTTTAGAGGTAGCACTTTCTACACCACTAAGTTTAACTCGTTGAGCCGCTTCTTCTAATTGTTTTAATCCTTTAGTTGCTTTTTGAGCAGTTACAGATAAATTATCCTTCAACTCTATACTCGCAGATAATTTCATTTCATTGGCCAATTTACACTACCTCCTTTCGCTAATAGTTTAAGTCGGGCTAATTCTAATTCCTCATTCAATTTCATCGCTTCATAGCAAAATATCTTCTCTAATAAAGGTAAGCTAAAAAAATAATCAAGAGGATGACCTTTTAAAAGTAAAAAGGCAGCCGTAGCTGCCTCCCAGTCATCCTCAATTAGTTTTTTACTGTTTCATGTACCTTTGCTTCAATTTGCGTACCATAACCAGCAGTCTTCATAATTGCCTTTGAAATAGCAACGATTTCCCCGCCATCGAACAATTTGCCCACAATATCAAAAGGAGACGCACAATTAAAAGCTTCTAACAATTCTTTATCTTTTAAATTAGGTTCTACTACACTGTTAATAATTAAATATTCATCACTACCATCAGATAAGTCAAGAGCTTCTGCAACTAGTGATTCTGATGGTTTAGCAACTGTAATAGTGCCAATAGATGTTACTAAATCATACTTTATAGATTTTTTAGCTTCTAACTCTTCTTTTTTTGCAATTAACTCTTTAATATTAATAGCCATTTTATATCCTCCTAATCAATCGTTTCTAAGAAAACAGCATCTTCTGGCGTAAACCCAAAGGTAAATTCTTTTTCGACCACTTTACCTTTTTCAAATGCCATCAACGTCAATTCGTTAAACCAAACATTATCAATAGAGACACGTTCATTTTGTCCATCAACCGCATCTGGATCATCAATATCAGACACTAATGTAGAACGAGGGTCAATACCATCTTTCCACGCCTCTAATAATTTATTTAAGTTTCTATTGATTACACTTTTAACAGTAAATGTTCCTTCACCTGCTAAAACAGTTACTTTGCTATCCTTAGAGTTCCCAACAATCACATCTTCTCGTTCAGCTGTAACTTTGCATTCATATTTAGAAATTTCAAAAATTAATTCTCCATCCCACCATAAATGGCCATGAGAGCCATTCCAACGTCGACGACCACGATATTTAATATCTTCCTTATTTCTAGCCATATATTAATTCCCCTTTCCTTACATAGTAAAAGAAATTTGTAAATTTTCCATTGCATCTACAAACTTAACATCACCTGTTAATGCTATCGTATCGCCAGTATTATATTTGCGAATTTCCATTGCAGTCATCTTAGATGTATCTTCGCCTTGAAGCTTAGCATAATTACGTTGCCATTCTTCATTAATGTCGATATTATTTTTACCATCAGGATCTAATACATTGCCTTTAAGGTTATTAAAATATACATCGACGGCAGCACAGAACAACATTTTATTGCGGTAATGATTAATGTATGCCCCCGCATAATAACTTTTAAAGGTATCACGTAAATCGTCCTTAACCATATGCACACCTTCTACAATTTTGATTTTGCGATAAGTGGCACCTTTTTCTTTTGTAAACGACGTAAATGAATTAACGCCTCTAGCGATTTTAACTCCATTCCCGTCTTCTTCATCAATTAAAATAAGCTCTCCATTTTTTACAGCTTCATCAGGGTCTTCATATTGCTCTACTGAAGAAACTTCAGGTAGAGAGTAATAAGTGGCACTACGGTCTAATGGTAAACCGGCTAAAACACCTGCCATGCGAGCAGTATACGTCGTTGCATCATATGTGGTATATACAGGATTGTTGTCCTCATCCATGTCGGTTTGTACATTAATAGCATCAGTTGTGAAATTAATTATGCACTCGTGGTCACCTTTGTTATTAGCTAAAACTGCTTTATATGTTTTATCTTTATTTTCAGACATTGACTTAATCCAAGACGCAATGTCTTCATGTTCCTGAAAAGTGCTATCCGGTGCACACAAATAATTCCATTTAACATGTCCTAATTTCTTAAGTGTACTCGCAATAGAATTAGCTGCGCCTTCAACTGTACTGTCTGGGATAGTATATAGTAAAATTCGTGCAGGAGTCCCTTTTAAGCATAGCTTAATTAGTTCAATGCTCTTTTCGGATAATCCTTTTTCAGGAATATCTGACACATCATCAATTCGATACATTTTCTGTGTATCCTCAGTTTCATTATGCAAAATCATTGCTACAATTCCTCGAGCACTACGAGCAATAGCAGTTGCTGCCTTCGTCTTAAAATCAATTAAGACCCAAGGTAATCCATAGTTTGTTTCATTTGTTGTTGCATCTGGTCTAGCCATGTTCTTCTCCTTTATCATTAATACTTAAATCTAAATTTTGCATTAATTCATATTGCTCCTCTACAGTGAATGCATCTGTAAAGTCCAAATCAAAAATATAATGCAGTACTTCATCCACAATAGTTTGTTCTGCTTTTAATACAGTAATTGCTCTGTCTTCAACATAAAAAATGGGCCGTATGAGTGTTTCTAACTCATCAGCCATATTATAGAGGTCCGCCCTTTTAACACGTCCCAAGGAATCTTCTTTAGGACGAAACGCAATATCAATTTGTAAATAACGGTCAAAATATATCCTATCAACTGTATGTGAAACCACATTCATTTCAATATAAAAATAACTTTGCATTGATTTTTCAATATTATCAAAATACACTTTATAATCAGGATATTTTGCTTTTAATATTGCTACAATCCGTTGTTGTATAGTTCGTAAACTAATCATTGAGTATATTCCTTAATATATCTTTTGTATTTTCAATAAATTCTTTTTTATGCGTTAACATAGCTTTATGTAACATTTTGGAGCCTTTTACAAAACCTCCATTACGAGTGCGATGGCCATATTCTACATGTCCTGCATATTCAACATTATTGTACACTTCACATTTACTTTGTGTAGCTCTACTCCGTCGCCAACTTTGACGTAAGAGGCCAGTATCCTTTGGTGTATTATTAATTGCTTCGCCACGCAATATTTCACCTTGCTGTGCTACAAATGTATTTAGCTTTCGTTGAGAATTTCTAATCTTGTCTAATTGCTCATAAAGTTCTTTAAATCCGGTAATCTCCATTTAAGCCTCCGTTTTTACTAATACATTTACTTCTTGATGTGTCATATACTTAAACGCCTTAGAAGCCCAAAATGTAAATGTTTGTCCCTTATGTCGTACGATTAATTTATCATTAGCCAAAATCTCATATTCAGGTGCCAAACACAACCGTAATTCTTCAGTAATATGTGCCACACTATTAGACTGTAAATTATTAATGGCATTCTTTCCTGCTTGACCTAATTTACAAGGTATATCAGCATAAATCACTGTTTCCGCATACTCATCAGCACCAATTTCGTCAGTAGCTTCTACTTGCCTAATTACGGTAACACGGTCATATCTCATATATTTTGCTAATAACTGTCTGTATTTACCACTTCCCATTACGCACCAACTTTCGATACAAATTTAATTTAGGTCGCAATTTGTTCAATAACTGATTGCTCAATAAATCTGTCATATCTACTTCTGCTACAGCAAACTCAAATTTAGTATCATTTTCTTCCAATGCTTTTAAAGGAGCTTCTCTAACTGAATTTTCCTGTTCCATATAATAAGTAGCTATTAAGTTAGCTACTGTTAACACTAAGGTTCTGGGAAAATCTTCTCGGTGGCAATAGTCAACAATATCATATATAAACTGCTCTATTTGTAGCTGTTGCAAATAGCTAAGCTCATTAATTTCTTCAACAAGCTTAACTCTATCAACAATTTCAGCAATAGCATCATTAATACTTATATAACTAACCAAGCTTTCACCTCTTTTCGGGCATTAAAAAACCGCCTACTTCTCGTAAGCGGTTCATTTAATATATTGAATTAACTCTGGATATGAATAAGAAAATTCTTCCAGTACAGCCTTACAGCCATCATTTTCAGCACTATATTCCCTAACTTCATATTTTTTCCCACGTTCATAAATATAAAATTCATACTTTTTGTCAGAAGTTGGCCATAAGCAAACCACCGTATCAACTTTTCTTCTATCGTTCTTAAAAAGAGAAAACTCCAAAGGTGGCACTCCTGCATCAAGTAAAATCTGTTTCAACTCTATTCGATTCATTTATTCCACCTCCTCGATTATTCCCTGTTTCAATAGTTCTTTAATTCTAATCTCACTCTTATACTGAATCCCTAAGCCTTCTTCACCAAACCAAGGGGCGACTAGCCCTTCAGTAACATCTAAAGGTTTTAATATTCTATATGTATGATACTCTGTGTTTTGCGAAGCTCTAGGCATAGCCCTTTGAGAAAACGGAGTTCCTTTAACAGAAAAGAACCGCCCACCAATATGTCCATAACGATCTAATATTAATTGACCGGGCAATAAAGTAATCGCTCTCACAGCGCCAATTGCCCCATCCGATGGAGGATATACAGGCTCCCCATTGTCATCATAAAAAATATCTGGAATATTGGCTTCCATCTTTTCAACTACATTATAAGGCTGTTCCTGTTTTTTAGCAAGGTTAGCAATAAATTCTACTGTTGGTGGCAAATAATTACGTTCCATCCCATATTCTACGTCATTTCTAATGTATACTCTATAATAATCTTCATATGACATCGTTTTAAATAAAGTTATTTTATTGTCCATTTTTTCTTTAGCAGTATCGTACCCTTTAAGGGTTCCTGATATTGTACTACGACAATTAGCATGCAAAGGGGGTAAATTAACTCCCGCTACAGCTTCTTCAACTTTATAAACTTCTTCATGATGAGATTTGCACACATGAGAAGTACGGCCATCAATAACAGCAATAAATTGGTAATAAGGCATTTCTGCATCTTTAAGACTGTCAAGACTAGCTTGATTGTTCGCGTAATTCATCTCTGTACGTACTAAACGCACAGCTTCTTTACGTCCAGATTCCATGGTTTCTTGCACATGTTTAGCCATCTTATCAATGCTTAACCCTCTATGTATCCCATTAGTCACCTCACGTTTAATTACCTTAGCAAGCCTTTCTGTATTTTTCCATATCCGTGAGCTATAGTTTTTTCCGCTCCAAGGATTTGCTAATACTTTTGCTATTAATGTAGAATCCACTAGATTCCGAGGGATTCCAATACCTACAATCCCTAAATCATATCGAGTATGATAATAATTATCTTGATAAGCTTTAGTTAAAAATTCTGTCATCTTATCTTCAACAATAATTCCCATGGATACCAATTCTCTTAATGTATCACCATACAACTTATCTAATCGAGAAATCCGACTGCGCATAGCCAATACATTTAACTCCCTAAGGAGCTTTTTATCACCACTAGCTTTTATTTTCCTAACATAGTCTGCAATATCCATTCTCCATACCCTAAATTCATCCCCTCGGATAAGATTCTGAGCTTCTGCGATACTTATACTGTTATCTCGAGAAAAACGTCCGTACAAGGCATTTATTTCATTTTGAATGCGTTGCAAGGAATTGGCATACTGTTGAGCTAACTCTTTCTCAATTGTTTCCTTGCTAATGTTAGTCCATTCAGCTTCTCGCTCCCGGCTACGCTGTTCCCAGTATGAATCCTTTTCCATGCAACACCTCAATTACACAATTTTATGTTTAAATGCAACCATACGGATTTGTTTTGGTTCATACACAAGTTCCCAATTTGTTGCATCCGCCATTTCAATCCGGCTAACAGTTTCAATATTATTACGATTAGCTGCAGTGAATTTAACACCTCGAGGATGTAGAATCTGAGTACGACGATTGATTAAATAATCTACACCAGACCCTTTACGTTTATCACGATCTGTCTCAGTTGGCACAAATCCTACAGGAGAACCATTACCTAATGCTACTGCTCCAGAACCAAATAAGAATGAAGTATAAACATCCCCATCAATAGGACAATTATCATCAATAATAATTCGACGCCCTTGATATGTATCGAATTCTACATTCATAGAATCACGTTCAGTTTCAAGCAAGTTATTTTTTAGCAATAACGCATGTGTAGCAGAATGCATTACAACAGCTGTAAGATTGGCTTTGCTATCTCCTAACAACTGACAAGCATCAATAAAGCTACTTGCACTGAATACAGCTGCACGCCCAGTCAGTGTCGAAATATCAAGCACATGATTTTTCATAGTAGTAGCACCAAAAACGCCCTTCAATGTTGCTAACAAATCTTTTTGCAATTCTCGGGCCCAATACCCACCAACTAATGTTCCAATCGCTTTCATTGGGTCAGCACCTGCTAGTTGAGCACTTAAATCTGTAGCTGACCACATCTGGGCTCGACGAAACGTTGCGGATTGGTCTTTTTTAGATTCGATTTTTTTAGCTTCTAAATCAGTTCCTTCGACGACATCTGATGCATCGCCTGTTAAGTCAGCAAAAAACGGCATATTATGTAAACTAGCTGCTTCACTTGCTAACTTATCAAATTCAGGGGAATTTTCTACAATCCCACTTTGTACTAACGCACTTAATTCCATTGTCTTTTTAATTGTATATGGTGTAAAAATCTCTGGCACAATTACATCTTTTAATGTAGTTCCCATTGTTGACCTCCTAGTCTAATACAATACCTGCAGCGGCTGCTAACCTACGAGCCTCTGCTGGATTCTCTTTAAATAATTTACCCTGTTCTGTTAAATTTTCCGTTTCTGCAGCAAACGGATTAACTGTAGATGTACGTCCACCTTTAGGGGTATATACTGGATTAAATTCAGATTTAAATAAAAACGTCTTGTCTTTTTGCAAAGCCTCTACTTGTTCAGTTAATCCGGTAATACTCCCATCTTCATTTACAATCAGCTTATCTCGATTAATTAAACCACTAACAATATCAATATCCTGTGCTTTACCTGTCAATTGCAGTGCAATTGCATTGTCTAATTTTAACTTTTCGAGCTGGGACTTATAATTTTCTTGGTCTGTCTTTTGCTTCTGGGTTAAATCATTAATTTGCTTTTGCAATGCCTCTACATCCTTAGCACCCTCTGCTTGTTGTTGTAATGCTTTCATTTCTTTTGCACGAGTAACTAATTGTTCTTCGAGAGAATTTTTAGCTGTATTTACTTCGTTAAAGCGGGATTTTGGTACATATGATCCGTCAAGATATGCTTTAATAGCAGCCGTCGCTGATTCCACTTTATCTTCTGTAATGCCTAATTCCTTTAATAATTCTTCCATTATATTTTCCTTTCCGGTTTTTACCGAGGTGACCTGCCTCGAGGAAATAAAAATAAGACGAAACTATTTATTTCGCCTTAACACTTCGTTTAGTTTGTTTTTGTTTCAATTCTTTGCCTTCATCAGTTTCATTATCCGATTTTTCATAATTAATAATAGGATATACATTTTCTTCTTTCATCACTTCAACTACGGTTTTCCCTGTTGTTAAACAATACTGCAATACATTCTTAATTTCACTTGTACTACCATATACTTCATACAACAATTTAATCGGCACATCTTCGCTAAAGCGCTCAATGTATGCTCTAATCATTTCCATCCGCTTCACCTCCTAACTCATAACTATCTAAGTTTTCCTCTTTTTCTTTCAGCAATTGTTCTTCTTCAGCTTCGACATCTTCTACAAAAGGATGTGACTTCAAAATAGTTTTATCTGAAATAATCCCTTTTGATTTAGCGCACATATCTACTAATTCCGCATCATTCCTAATCATAGTGCGCGTCCAGGTCTGAATAATATTTGTAGGTTTAATACCCTTAAATCGACATATAGCACGAATAAACTGATTAAAACTAAGTCTAAACTCTGTTTCCATAAGTCCAGCTTTCAACTCAAGCAATGCATAAAGAAATTTCATTGCCTCGCCACTCGTCCCATCCAATCCCTGCATTTCTGGGTCAATTCCTTGCCCCATAGTAAAAATTGATTTACGAGTAATATCCAGAGCTTTTTCCCTAGCCTCTACTGGGATATCAATCGTCAGTGTGGAAACCCCCGATTTATCTTCGCTCCCAATTGAATCAACTTGAATTGTCTTATAATATTTAAGTTCTTGGATAAACTCATTTAAATCCTGTCCACCATAATTAGTTAAAACAAAAATGACCTCTTGAATATCCTCAAGGTCATTTATAAAACCACTATATGTCTTGTCATAAGCATCTATCAGTTGTTTAATGCGATTTAAATCTCCATGACAATTACTATTATTCTTAAAGGGAATAAAAGGAACTGCACCTAAATTATGAACAAACTCATTAGTTAATCCCTGATTCTGTTCATAAAACATCGAAAACATGTCATACGGATTTAAACCTTCATTAATACTCAACGACTTTTGCTTACGATATGCTCTACAAATTTTATCATCCCAGATTTCAAAGACATCATACGCCTCACCTGTTTTTACATCTAATTCTTCGTAGCAACGGACTGCTGCTTGCAAATTATGCTCTAAGGTGGTTCCCCATATAGGTATAATTTGCGCCGAAGGAACAACCCCCCATTTAAATTCCGTATCATCAGTCCAATAATGCAACCAAGCAATCCCTGCATTTGAGGCGTTAACACACAGCTCTTTCGCATTTTTTTCATATGTATCACCTAAAACTTGAGTCACGACTTTATTTTGTGAATCAGTTCCTACATCAAAGCTCGGAGGCGATGTAAACATATAGCCTGCTTTTTGGTCAACAAGCAAACTATGAAATGCAGAGGAAATACGATTGTCAGCATTTCTTAATCCAGGAGCCTCACTTTTATCTTTTTTAGATTCTTTAGGAATCATAATATCATTTTGATTTGCATAATATCTCCGAGCAACTGCATCAGCAGTTGCGAATTCAATATGCCCGGGCAAAAACGCTTCTATTAACTTCTTAGCCCCAGCTAACTTATCAGTCGTCTCTTGTTCCAATTGTAACACCTCCTTTACGCATTTTAATTAACGGCTCCAATGCATATCGCATAGCATCCATTAAATGATTAAAATCATCAATCGGCTTATTTAGCTTCTTACCAAATTTATCTTCATCCCATGAGTAGTTCATTATTTCGGTTAAAAAATTTACACAACAAGGATGAATTATTATTTTATAATCTTGAATCACTTGTATACCTGCATTAATACTATCTTTACCTTTTAATGCAGCTTTAATTCTACGCAAACCTAAACGCCGTAAATGAACAATAGATTTCGGCTCTGCAGAATCTGCTCGTATTTTTTCTTTGGCATATCCCATTCTTGTTATATCCTCTGCTATTTCATCATTTGTAAGCCCCTTTTTGTACAGTTCGTCAAAGACATATATCTCTTTAGCCGCCGTATCAACTAAGCCACAAAATAAAGCCGTAGGGTCATTGGTAAATCCGAAATCCAAACCAAAAAAGCTTTGTACATTATTTCGTTTAGATATTTCAGCTACATCAAAAATTCGTTCTTCCCAATTCTCGTATACTAACCCCTCTACAATCCCCCAATCTCCTAAACCTGCTACTTTATATCGTTTAGGATTATTCAATTTCATTTCCTCAAACACTTTTAAATCTGATGGACTAAGAAATTCATTGCAAAGATAATTAGTCGTCATAGCTAAAATATCTTCTGATTTATAATCAAAAAAACGCTTTTTCAACCAGTGTCTTTCGTTCCAGGGGTTAAAAGTAATTGTAATTTGGTGCCATAAATTATGTGGCAGTTGACCTCGAATAGATTCGTTGAGCATATCAAAATCTGCTTCACTGCTAATTTCATACGCTTCTTCTATCCATAGCCAACACAATGCCCCAGAATCTACAGCTACAGATGTAACTTTTAACGGATCATCCAAACCACGAAATAATATCTTTTGCCCTGTAGCTATAACAGTAATTTCTAATGGACTTTCAGTAAACCGAAATAAATGGTAACACTTTAACCGTCTTGCAGCCCATTTTAATTGTGCAAAACAACTATCTTTCAAAGTACGAAATACTTTTCTAACAACTAACGCATTTGCTTCCGGATACTTCAAAATATTCTTGATTAAGTCTAAAGCTGCCGTTGCCGACTTTTTGCTAGCGCGACTACCTTTTACTACTCTATAGCGCCCTCTAAACCTAATAAACTGACCATATCCTTTGCCAAATATTTCAGGTAGCCTTACTGGTTGATATTTTGCAGTATCATAGCTAATCACTGATATCATCCTCTCCGATAAAAATCGGCATCAATTCGCCAGTGACTTGCAATTTATCAGTAAAGAGCTGATGACGTTTACCCATTAATTCAGCCGCCTTAATTCTATCTTTAGCCGATATCTGTTTTCGCACTTTTTTTGCTTTACTAATTCCAAAACTATTTTCTACTACAACAACATCTTCTTTAAGTTCACCACGCAACGCTTTAGTAAGCATAGCCTCCACTTCTTCAGCAGTAGCAATAGATGTTTTAAACTCTTTTTCCCTTAATTCCTTAATGCGATTTTGAATCTCAAGTTTTCTCAAGTTTTGATTAGCAATTCTATCCGCAGTTTTAGGACTATATCCAGCCCTAATCGCTGCTTGCGTTCCATTTAAATCAATCAAATACTCTACACAAAACTTATCTTGCTTCGGTGTCATTCCATCACCTACTTTTATTTTTATTAATTTTATATGTATATTTATTAATTCACTTTAAACTAACACAAACTAACACAAACTAACACAAACTTATTCAAAATATAATCGTATAAAATTTCATCAAAAAGTTGCATTTTGTTTCTCTATGTTGTATAGTGTAATTGAAGATTGTTTGACATACACGAGGTTATATAGGTTGTTCGCGACAACCTATAACAGAACAAATTATAATTAAATGTTCTCGTCGCTCGTTAAGTCCAGAAGGAAAACCCTTAGATTAAATTCTAAGGGTTTTTCTTCTTTTTATATTTAAAATACATGTTATAATATTATCATGTGCGGGCCCGCCTTATATCAATAAGGAAGGAGGCGAGAACATGTCAAAACAATCTTCAAAACGACCGAATGTCAAATTCGTTGCTTATATTACAAATCCTAAAACAGGAAAACGCATGTATGCCCGTGACTACGGGAAAAAAGCATGGCCAATTCCATTAGGCTCTGGTAGTAATAAGAAAAAAGGCTAACCTCGTCCAACGCACTATGTTAGACAATCAATCGCGATGATTGCCTAACCTTAAAAGGCTCCTCTCATTCGAGGGGCTTTTTTTGTTATATATAAAAAAGCACCCACTATTGTGAGTGCTACAAATACTTTAATAACTGTAATAAAGTTTGTGTTTTTAAATTTTTCTCATCTGCATCTAATTCTCGTTCGCCAAATAATACAAATCCATTCCTTTGATAAAACTCTACTAATCTTGGTATATTTTCGCATTCTAAGTACGCAAATTTTCCGCCCACATCTAATTGAACTTGTTTAATTTTATCGCAAGCCAACTGCAAAAGCTCATCACCACTTATTAAATTAGGGAAATTAGCATTTTTACCTATTTGTCCTATTAATGGCGCTGGTATACGATATTGCCGTAAGTCAGCATTATAAGTTCCAAACCTTTTTATACGATCCTTTATTCGCCTTGATACAGCTTTACTCTTTGCAGATATAACAAAAGATTTGCTTCCGGCTAAAGAAAAATATCCTGCAATTTCATAGTTATCCTTATAAGAAGCAAACACTAAATGAGTTTTTGCCACTCCAAACTTAGAAAACTCAATTGCTTTACAGTGCAGAAATTCCTCAATATCTAAATTCAAAGGGCAAGAAAAAGTTTTTAATATTTTATTAACCTTTTCTATACCTACCGCTTCAAGAAATAAATCTAAATTAACAATTTTATAACCATAACTCATTTATTTCAAAAACATCTTTCTAATGTCATCCTTAGTTGCTGTCATACAGCTTCTAGTAAATTCTACATCTTGGCACTTTTTATTGTGTGCTTGTTCTAATGCTTGTATTAGCCGTAATGATTGTTTTTTATTCTTCATTGTGACGTCCTTTAAAAAGCTTTTTGTTGCCATTTCACGCCACCTCCTCCTAGACATACCTTTACTTTATTATAAATAACTTATTACATATTTGCAATATATTTATAATAAAAGTAACAAGAAAAGCACCCTTTCAGGTGCCTTCTTGTGTGGGTATAATTTTTTGAGGAGTTAGTGTAAAACCATCAGCCTTTCAGCTTCTTTCTACAGCTTACATTATACAACACATTGATTGTAAACTGCTGTAAACTCTTGTAAACTGTTTTTAAAAATTTTTTCAAATTCTTTAATTGCTAGTCTATACATCCGTCTATCTATCCATTGCCTAGACACACCTACTACCTCAGCAACTTGTTCCCAGCTCCCACCGTTTATATATCGCTCGTGTAATAACGCTCTTAACTGACAAGATTCAATTTGATTTATCATGCAGTCAACAAAGTCACTATATCGCACAAACCTCGCCCACTTATCCTGCACAAATTTTAACCTTGCATTAAAATGAGCTATTTGGTCACCTAAATCTTTCGGGGTCCCGCCACTGATATGCTCTTTACCGTAATCAATAGCTTGTAATGAGTACAACTTAGCCTTCAATTCTTTGATGTCACGCTCTAGCTTACGTAGCTCTATCTGCATATCTCTGACCCGTTCTAAACATTCCATTGCAGTCAATCAACCATCTCCTAATCATAACGCCTACCACTTTTCTTATCTTCTAGGCTAACTCTCTGTAAAATCTTAAATCCACCTAGCTTGCACACTAGCTTAATTATGCTAATGACTAATTCTAACCTAGACTCTTCTTTGCAAATTCTTCCGACTGCTTCGTCGGCAGTTGGATCTTTATAGGCTCTTGTCATCTAACCCCCTCCATAGCTTTAATCGCCCAATTTACATATACATCGCACTTGCTCAAATCCTGCACCTCATCATCTTTTTTGCCCGCTCTAAATAAATATTTAAGAGCATTACCCTTGCACCATCCTATATATTCAATGTCCGATAAAGTGGCTTTAATAACATCAGCGCTTTCAATATCCAAGCCACGCAGCTTATAATAACTAGGACTATGCACCATATCTACTTTCGCTTTATTTTGTGCAATCGCATGATTATTACAATTTAAATAATATTGGTGGTAATCTTTGACAGCTTTTTCTACTTTATTCCGATTAAATTCGGTTGCATTTTCATCGTATCTATCCTCTGCCTCTGTTACCGCACGACGTAATCGTAAAGTATTGCTATCAGCGGGCATTTTATCAAAGTCGATTACCATATCAATGATATCCAAAACTTCTAAAGCATACATAATTAATTCTCCTTTCTAAGAGTACACCATTTTGTTGACGTCAACAAAATCGCAAAATACTAGACTCTACTTGCCACTGTCTTATCAGCCTTAGTCCACCAAGCAACGCTAAAATAATAATAATGATTGTAATTATTTAACGCTGTGATAAACCCTTTATCGTCTAACTTATTACGGATACGCTGCATGTAGCTATCACCTACATCACACCGTACTGTCAAATCTACAAAATCATGGCCAAGATTCGCCTCATCTTTGATACGTTTTAAAATCTTGCGATACTCCATCCATGCAGCCTTGTATTTATACCTAGCAGTAATCCCCTGCATATTGCTAGCATTAATCGTCATTACTACCACTCCTTTATTAATTGCCCGTACTACCTATCCCGCCTACACGCTCTACTGTGACATCATCGTCATCAGCAAGTAAATACTCACAAAAGATACCCTGCATTACACGGTCACCCTTATCAATCAATACAGGAGCCTCTCCGTTATTAACCAACATCATTTTAATAGTGTTACCCGTGTCAAAATAATCACTGTCGATTATCCCAGTGCAGTTAGTAAGCGTTACGCCCCGACTACCCAAACTCGACCGTATATGACAAGCTAAATACTCATTTTTGTTGCAATACACTCTTACACAACTATCAATCATAACCTTGTCACCTGGTTTAATCAATACCTCTACCGGAGACACAAAATCATATCCTGCGCTACGAGATGTGCTTCTCTTAGGTTTACTCACGCTATCATTGGTTACTATAAATCCTCGTTTCACGGTATACCTCCTATAACTCAATCATTGCCATAACAACATCACGCTCTAACTCTTTTAAATCACTATCTAACCTACCTCCGTTATCACGATACTTGTCGATTAAATCACTAGCTAACTTTAACTCCGCATAGGCTTTATCCATGTGCTCTCTAACTTTAGCTTTGGTCTCATTTAATGTCATGGTCTTGCTCCTTTATAACAACTATCACATAGCCTTGCTTATCCTTTACAACCTCGCTTGATAACCGACCTACATACTTTTGGTTATCATCGATTAGCACACCTGCTCTTACCAGGCCATCAAGTATAAACTTACGAGCAAAATCTAAATTATCTGGGTCAACTTTACGTGCCGTGTGCCACTCAAAGTGGATATCAGCTTTGCCTGTTACCATGCCCCTATACCGTGCAACCATCATCTGTGTAGCCTCGGTATAGTCCTTTTTTAATTTAGCGCCTTTAAAACGATTGGAGCGCTCTGCTTGGATATACTCATTAAGGCTTGGGTACTCCAAATCAAGCCTAATCTTAATCATGCTTAAAATCCTCACACCGCTCTATACGCCAATTTACAGGTAGTACGCTCCCTTTAAAATTAATGCGTGTATTTGGGATTAATTTACGCTTACCCTCTTTAGTCTGATAACATTTGTAGTCATCCTTTTTGCGGTAGCATTTGGTAGGTCGCAACCAATCTGGAAATTTACTCATTACTGCCACCTCTTAAAACGGGATATTCTCTTCATTACCACCAAAGCTATCAAAATTAGATGGCTCATTTGACTGTACCTGCAACGACTGTCCAACAAAGTTAGCAATAACTTCCGTAATATAGCGTTTTTGCCCGTCCTGTGTTTTATAAGAACGGGTATTTAAACGACCTTCAACGAAACAACGGTTCCCTTTGCGCAAGTTACCAACTGCTTCCCCTAATTTGCCCCACGCAACACAATTGATGAATGAGGTTTGCTCTTTGACCTCGCCGTTACCATCTACGTACTCACTAGTAGCTGCCACATTAAATGTTGCTACAGCTCTACCAGTTTTAGTAAAACGTACTTCAGGGTCACGTGCTAAATTACCTAAGATTTGTACTGAATTCATAATTTATCTCCATTCTGGGTGGCGTAAACTAGCACCACCCAACGTAATTAATCGATTAGTGCTACGCAAGCGATCTATCATACGCTCGTCATACTCAACTTTTAACTGCTCAACCGTAAGATTGGTTGTAATGATTGTAGATAGCCTACTGTCGTACCTATCCGCTATCACAGAGGCAATCTTACGCCGTGTCCAACTCTCATCGCTCTTACCTCTGTACTCACCACCTAAGTCGTCAAGGACTAGTAATGGCGTTGTCCTTAGCCGTTGTTCGAATGCATATGACTCCTCTTTATCCCGTAAGGTTAGCAACTTATCCAACAAGCTCACCATCGAGATAAAATAAGCACTCCGTTTATTAGCTAACGCCTCTCTCATTACCGCAATAGCAGCACATGTCTTACCTGTACCAACAGGACCTTTTAAAATTAGCCCTAAGCCCTTATCAAGGTTTTGCACGATGTTAGAGGCGTAATCAAGGATAGCTTGATAAGCCTCTCCACTTGTATCTAGCGTTGCAAGTGTTACATTTTCGTAACGTCGTCCTATGCCGTAAAATCTGTAATCCAACGGTTTATCATCACCACTCATCGGTCTCGTTATCCCATTTATCTGGTTTACCTCCGCCTGCTGTTTGAGTTGTGCGATGATTATCTGTATTTGATTGCCTATTTGCTCCGTTGTAATCATTCCTTTCCCAAGTCCGTATTGCTGCCTTCCAATCTTTCATAGAGTTTTTACCAATTTTCCAACCATTAGCCTCGTAGTAGTCAACAAAACGATTAGCATCAACTTGATTATTTCGCTCTTTGCAATAAGCCATGACTTCACCAACGGTTGGTTTAACAAATCGACTAGTCGTTTTCTTTGATTTACTTTCTTTACTATCTAGTCTAGTCTTGTCTAGTCTAGTCTTATGTATGTCATCGGATACTTTATCGGTTGCTTTGTCGGGTACTTGTTCGCATACTTTATCGGTTGCTTGTTCGGTTACTTCATCGCTTGCTTGTTCACTTTGCTTTCCATTTTGGTAAGCAAAGTAATTCATTATGTATATCGTTGATTGTTGCCCCTGTCTTACACGGTAATCAATAAGTCCTGCTTGTTTAAGCGCATTACGCGCTCTGTGCAGGGATTGAACCGACAGACCTGTGTTAATGCTTAATACCATATTCGTCACATTAAATTCTCTTTTCCATCCGCATTTGTTATTTATATGCATTAGCCCATACCAAAGAGCAATCGCCGAACTTGAAAGAGGATTAGTCAATAACGAATTATGGAATGCATTGATTTCATCAAGATACCTCATAAGATTTACTCTGTATAATCAGCATCAATAAGCGCTACCACATCTTGCTTGATACTTTCTAACGCCTCAATAGCTGTTTCACTACCATACGGTTTATACTTTTTCAAATCATTAATTTTCTGACATAACAACATATCAATTACTTCTATCTTTTTCATAGTTCTCGGTCCTTTCTTTGACTATTTCCAAGAGTATCTTTTTTACTCTCTTACTATCCACCCCATGTGCTACCTCATGATGGCAGTGATTACATAATGTTGCTAAATTAGTTAACTCGCTTGTACCACACTGACCTCTACTCACAATGTGATGTACCTCTGATGGTCTGTTACAGCCACATAAAACACAATGAGGATAACCATCGATACTATCTCGTTCAATGGCTTGTTTACGTGTTTTACGATACAATTTATCGTCCTCACGCTTGCGTTTGTTCAAGCTGTTCACCCCAATCTGCTATTAACGATTTAATATAATCGCTTGGATCTAGTGGTATGCCTAACTGCCTACATTCATCTATCAGACACTCTATTAATCGACTCATTTCAGCAACATTGTAAGTTGAGGAGCCACTATATAAGTAAACTCTCTTAACACCCTCCAATCGCTCGTAATCATCGACGATTGCTAGCCAACCTAAACCGTTATGTCGCCATTTACGTACGATACTATCTACTAGATGAGTTGGTATACCTACTGGCTCTCCTTGTTGGCTTTCTAAAATAGCTTTACGATACACATCTTCTTTAGATGTATAGTCGTTTTTACTTAATTCAAGCGCTATCTTTTGACACAATAACCAACAATAGCTATTAGCATTTAATGACCGCTTACGGCTCTTACGTTTAATCTCTACAGTGTACTCTGTTTCAGGGTCTAATTTACTTATGCCGTCATCATGGGGTGCAGGTATTACTACCTGCCACCCGATTGACTGTAATAAATTAATCCCCTTTGTTGACCACTTCATGACGTCGCTCTCTTACCATTTACCCACTCAAATAGTAGTGTAAAATCTTGGTCTGTTAACTCAGAAGGTTTACTAGCCTTGCAATGTTGTTTAACATACGCATTTAACTCATCATTAGTAATGCCACCATTACTAGCCCTAGCGCTTAACTGTGACCACCGCTCTAATGCAGTCGGCTTACTATCAGCCTTATGATTATCTGTACCATTACTATAATCAGAGTCTTTTACATCATCGATTAAAAACAAGCCGTTTAATGCATATTTACGAGCATATGAGGATGTTGCCCCTGTAACTTGACTTGCATCCATGCCTTTTTTATCCTCTGACTCCCTCGCAAAAGCTGTATTTTCAATGGTTTGCGTACCATCTGTAACTTTAGCTGTTGATTTTACATAAAACCTACCTTTTACCTCTACTACCTCATCAAAAATAGTCAATAGCAACCCTTGTTCAGCAAGTAATGGTTTAACTGCTTCCAAAATATCTTCACAGTTACGATAATTATATTTACCAAATGAATTATATTGATTCTTTGGTGCTTTTAATGCTAATTGCACAGCAATTAATTTTTCAATCATTATCACACCACCTTTATTTGATATTTAAGTTACGGTTTTCTACGAGTTTAGCCCCTGCCACTTCTACGCCGTCTTGCAACGCTCGTTTAATTGCCATCTTATCAGCAGTTACTGCAACCTTTTTATATTCATCGCTTAAAACTGCAATGTCCTCAACCTCAACTGCTTTGCTTTTGCGGTAACTAAGGTTAAATGTACCTGCTTTTAACTTATCTAACCCCATTGCATTTAATTCACGATCTAAATATTCTTTCATTCGTTCCGCTTTATTTTCCAAAGCTTTGCTTTTAGCACTTAAGCGTTGTGCCTCGGCTTTACACTTATCAGCATCGCCCTTAAGATTAAAGTAAAATTTGATGATATTTTCTGCTTTAACCTCAACGCTATCGTTGATAGCATCCAAAGTATCATTCAACATTTCTAATTCTTCTGGTTCTGCATTTTCAATCATCTGTTGCACAGCAATATAGTTATTGCTTAATTCATACAAGCTATTCATATGTAACTCCTTATGCTATAATTAAGTTAATCAGTTTTACTGTGCCCCTTTTACCGTGCCAGCGGTTAAGGGGCTTTTATTTTATACATGACGTTTACCTAGTAGCTCCGCCGCAAAGTAACACGCCGCCGATGTTGCTACTACCGCCCAAATTGTTGCTCCGTCAGCTTGACCTACATCAACAGTGCCGACTGTGGCAACAACGCCAAAGCCAGTAACGCTGTACAAGATGGGTCTAATCAAATCATCAATTACACGCATATCATCACTCCTCTACTAACCCACTACTCATCAAAAGTAACTCTGCTGTTGCTTTTTTGATGAGTTCTTTTAATTTTTGATTTTCAGCTTTTAACTTTTCGTTATCGGCTTTGATTGCTCGATAATTCCAAGCATTAAACTCATCTTCAATCCCACAAAGAGCATCAATTTCCTTTTGATTAAATTTAACTTTAGGTACATGCGGTAATCGGTGGATTACACGTTCATCAGCCATTTTATAAACTGATTTCTCTGATATACCTAAAATTTGAGCTACTTCTGGTACACCGTAAGTTCTACATTCCATAATTCTCACCTCGCTTTATGTTATAATCACCTTAGAAAAAAGGTGACTACTATGAACTTGATTTCAGTACAATCTTCAAAGGGACCGGAGAAATTAAAATTCGTTAATCCAATTTAGTAAAAGGAATATGTATATCTGTACTAACAAGTTCCACTCCAACGCCTGTGACTATTGCCGTAGTCATAGGCGTTTCATTCTTTCTTAAATATTCAACTAATGGTTTACTTGCTTCATACAATTTTTTTGATTTTTCGTCATCTTCCATCCCAACACCTCCTTTTTATTTGGTGGCATGAACCTCACTCCTTCGTGCTATAATATGCGTAGAAAGGAGGTGTTTTTATGGTACCTAAAACCGATATTTTAAAGGTTGCTTCAGATTTAGCAACACAAGTAGTAGCAGCTAAAGCAAGTTCACACTCGCCTTCTGTTACTCCTGAAACCTTGCCTGAGTACACAGAAGCCATTTACAGAAAACTTATTGACTTAATAAACGAAGAAAACTAATATTTAACATTAAGAGTGCAGTTGCAGCTGTACTCTTTTTGTATTTCCGCTAATTTTTTTACCCACCAATCAAATTTTTCTAGCTGACATGCAACCTCAAAAGGCAGTTCTACGTTTATATCAAAAGTCAAACTGAAACTATCCATCTCATCACCTCCTTTTTATCTAGTGGTATAAGCTTCACCGCCTCCATGCTATAATTAATTCAAGGAAGGAGGTGAAACAATGAAACACATTTATGCGAATCTACTCGGAAACTGGGTTGATTTATCTAGTGATGAAGAATGTACTATAGGTGACTCTCATGTAAAACCTAATACTTGGTATGAAGAAAACGCTGAAATCTTTGCTCCATTACAACGAACAGCCAAAAATTCTCTATACCAATTCCCTTATGTGCATATCTATTACAAAGGAAAAGACTATCGAATTAATCCTGTAGTACATATGCAAATTGTCACAGAACCTAACTAACCCAATCTCGTTCAATATTTTTCTTTATTAGTTCTAAATCAGAGCCGTCTAGTTTACACTGGGCGGCTTTTCCGCTAAAACGCATACTTATACATGCATTAATCAACTCCCAATCAACGGGTTTCATATTTTCTAACAAAGGTATAACCATGTCTAAAAATTTTTGTTTTTCTTCATTTGTCATCCCAACACCTCCTTTTTATCTAAGGTCATAAGTTTAACCTCTATTCTCCGCTCTTTCTGGAATTAAATTCTAGTTAAATGCCAAAAAAAATACAATCAATAGGTATTTTATATGCTTCGGAAATCTTCTTTTGATAAATAGGATTTACATAACCAGGATTTCGTTCCCATTTCATCAGTGTATCTTTTCCAATACCTAATGACTTTGCGGCTTCAATCAATGTTAAATTAGCATTAACTCGAGCCGCTTTTAGTGAAATCTGAAAGTCCATGTTCTATCACCTCCTCACTTCTTAATGCAATTTTACTAGAATTTTCTTCTAGTGTCAAGAATTTTTTTCTAGTTTGAAAATATTTATATTGCTTTTATTAGAATTTTATTCTAAAATATAAGTAAAAGAAAAGGTGGTGAAAATAATGCCAACAGAACAAGAAGTTAAAACTCTATTTAGCAAAAGACTTACTGAAATAATGGAAAAGCACAATATTAATCAAGTAGAACTTTCAAAAATTCTTGATGTAAGTGAATCTACTGTAGGCAAATGGCTCTTAATGAAAGCCATGCCTAGAATGGGTGTAATTCAAAAATTAGCAGACTATTTTAATGTTGGGAAAAGTTACTTTCTTGAAGAAAGTTTAGATTACTATGAAGACCCCGAAGTAGCTGCCCTTGCCGAAGAAGCTCGTACTAACCCAGATATTCGCATTTTATTTTCTGCTGCCAAAGATATATCTAAAGAAAATATGCAGAAAACTATAGATTTTGTAAATTTTTTAAAGTCACAAGAACGTAGTGACAATGATTTTTCGGAGTGATTTAACTATACATGAATATTAATATTTTAATTGCCCCACTAGAAAGAGGCGTAAATGCATTAACAAAAGAAAACTGTGATGGTTCTTACACTATCTTAGTCAATAATAACCTTTGTGAAGAAAAAGCTCACAAAGCAATATTACACGAAGTGTTCCATATTAAGAATGATGATTTTTCTAAATTTGAACATGTTTCATTACTCGAAAGAATGCTTCACGAATCCAACTATCTCGAAGATGAGTTAGAAGGAATAAACTTTTATTATCATGTTGTGTAAAGGATATTTATATGAATTTCAAACTCCCTCAATTTAAATCCAATTTATTACACGCTATAGCTAATTTAACTATTGAATTTAAATATTTTCTTGAAAAAATGGTTAACACTGATCAACATAAAGCTGCAATTTTATATTATTGGCTAAGAAGTTATAAAAACTATTTAAAACAGGAAGAAACTTTTTCCCCTAAATATTTCCCACAATTAAAAGCTGGACAAATTGTTAAAGTTGATTTCGGCTTTGGAATAGGCAGTGAATTTGGTGGGTTACATTATGCAATTGTTTTAGTAGATAGTAATTATAAAAACAATGTTGTTATAGTTTGCCCCTTGCGCTCTTTAAAGCCTTATAAAGAGTCCCCAGATTCTCTATATCCTACCGACGTATATCTAGAAAATTATCTTTTTAACATCTTAGATGATAAAGTTACAAAATTATTAGAAAGCACAAAAAAAGCTTTAAATCAAACAATAAACGACATACAAAGTGCTCCCCAAGACTTAATAAAAGAAGATGAAATAAATACACTAAAAAGGAAAATGGCACAATTGGAAAAAGAAATAGACCGCATTAACCAACTTATTACAGAAATTTCTCGTTTATCGACTGGTTCTATCGCTATCACATCTCAAATACGAACTATCAGTAAAATGAGAATTCTGAACCCTACGTCTTCAGAAAGTATTCTTTACAATATTAAACTACCTAAATCTTTAACAAATAAAATTAAAACTACTATAAAAGTATTATATAAACTTTAAGTTTGACAACAATACCTCCAACATATATAATATAGGAACAAAGAGGTTTAGCCTCAAATTAAAAATTTTACAAGCGATTTAGTCGCAACTAACAAAAAGAAACTCTGTTCCTATACCTTTATGACCAGAGTTTCTTTTTTATATCTCAATAAATGTCAGGGCATACCTATTGGTTTAGAGATTCTAAAGGAGATGAGCTAAGATATGGATTATAAAAAACTATCAACTAGTTAATTATTTTATGCATAAACCATTTAAGGAATAAATTTTTATCATCATATTGTATAGGAGGTTATATTTTATGTTTTGCTCTAATTGTGGAAATGAATTAAAATCTGATGCTAAATTCTGTTCTAACTGTGGTACCCCTACATCTCCAATTTTACCTTCACCTAATGTTGAAAACCAACATCCCCAGCCAATAACCCAAGATATTCAAATAGAATACCCTTTTTATCCTAAAAAAATTAATGGAGTAACGATTAATGTAGCAGAATTAGCTATAAAAACTCAACTTTTTGATTTTACTAATCTAGAGCCAGAGCTTAAAGCAAAAGCCAAACACAATGCAATCGAACAACTAAAGCTTCTAACTGGTGCGGGAATGATGAAAGCTACATTTAATGTAGAACAATTGGTATCCGATAAAACTTTAAAAACTTTAGTTCTTTCATTTAAAAATGGAAATCATCAGTCTGTACAGCCTGTAACTACAATATTACCAGGTGATGATCAATTGCGTTGCCCTGAATGCCATTCAACACAAATAGAATTCGATAAACAAGGTTTTAGCGGTGGCAAAGCTATTGTTGGTGGATTATTAACTGGTGGGATTGGATTAGCTGCCGGTTTTATGGGAAAAAACAAAAGAGTCGGGAAATGCCTAAAATGTGGTCATGAGTGGAAAATTTAATAAAAAATCCCCCCTGCGCCAACAGGATAAAAAAACTAATATTCTACACTAAAGTCTAGACAAAACACTCTAGATTAATACCACTAAATTCACAAAATAGTTGGAGATAAAATTTTATCTCCACTATTTCGGTTAAAATGGTGGTGCAAATTATTTACTTTTTTCCAAACAAAAAAATCCCCCACCTGCGCCAACAGATGAGGGACAATCTTACAGCACTTAGAGCGCCATAATCTCGATAATTAAATTATAACACGCTCTAAGTCTATTAACCATACCTATTTTTAGACAAGGAGCGTGTTTTTATGTCAATCACTAAATATAATACAACCCTACGCAAAAAGGACAACGGCTGGCAAGTCATAGTCAGTTATAAAACCTCCACTGGTAAATGGCGACAAAAATCTAAACAAGGATTTAGTCAAAAGTGGGAGGCTAAAAATTACGGTAACGAGCTAATAACTCAAATAAAAAACGAGCCCGTGCTTAACACGGACTACAAAGATATTACATTAAAACAATTTACCGATATATATAAGCGTGATAATAGTACTAGGCTCATCTATAACACATTACAAGCTGTAGATAGTGCTATTAAATTTATAGGTGATATAGCAGCAACCCCCTTGCAAGAGATAACAGCATTACAAATCTCTCAAAAATTTACATCATCTAAATCAGCTCCCGCTACCCAGACATTATATCTATCAATGTTAAAAACAATCTTATCTTATGCTGTTAAACCATATAATATTATCGCCGTTAATCCGTTAATAGATATTAAAATCAATAAACAACGAACAAAAAAAGATTTAAGAGTATATACAGACCAAGAAATCGAACTCTTACTATGTAGCCTAAAACCAAAGTATCTAAGATACTATGTACAATGCGCTATAGGTGCTTATACTGGATTACGCTACGGAGAGGTTTTGGGATTATCATGGGCTGATATAGATTTAACTAGCAATACCTTAACTGTAAAACGGCAATTAGCCCAATACGACAAAAATAAATATAAATTACAGGATACAAAAACTGCTAACAGCATACGCACTATACCAATACCCCCTATTTTAAGTGCCATATTGAGCCTGTATGCCCCGTTAGCCCCTGTTAATGATATGCAACTCCTGTTTATGCAAAAATCGTCAAATACAGCGCCAATTAATAGGATAATACGACGATTTATAAAAAACAAGTCATTTCATGACCTAAGGCACACCTATGCAACCAAACTTATCGCTAATAAAGTCGATATAAAAACTGTAGCAGCCTTATTAGGCGATACGGTACAAACAGTTATTAAAAATTACATCCACTATACAGACGAGATGAGACAAAAGGCAGCTAATGACGTTGCTAATATTTTTGGTTAATTTTTTTGACGAATATTTGCCGTTAAAGCAAAATAATACAGTATTAAGCCATTTGTAGCCTTATAGCCTATAAACGCTCATTATAATACAAAAAATCAGTAATGAAAAGAATCTATATAGCAAAATCACCAAAATCTCTTGTAGATTTTGGTGATTTAAGGATAAATTAGTTGCCATAATTCTGTTTAAATGTTTGTAATTTATAAAAACACCATAACATACCAAACCAAACAGGCGTAAATAAAAGCGCAATTAAGGTTTCATCATTAAACGCTAACGACGCTAATACAAATGCATAAAATGCTAAAATAATGTAATTCATTGCAGGATACAATGGCATTTTAAATGGGTTTGCTTTTGCCTGCGCTGGATGCAATTTACGGTATTTCATATGACATACCAAAATAATTGCCCAAATAAAAATAAAGCAGAAAGTAGATACACTCGTAATAATAATAAATACATTTTCAGGCATAATATACTGCATAATAACTGCCATGAAAATAACTAACGCAGAAAATACAACTGCATTCACTGGCACCTGATTAGAACGCAAACGGAACATACGACGAGGTGCGTTTCCTTCACGAGCCAATGTATACACCATACGGCTTGTACTGAAAAGACCACTGTTACAAGCAGAGGCCGCCGATGTTAACACAATAAAATTAACAATAGCTGCAGCCGCTACGATTCCAGCTGCTTTAAAAACTTGTACGAATGGACTTGCCGTTGGATTCACTGCCGTCCAAGGGTAAATACTCATAATAATAGCTAAGGCGCCTACATAGAAAATAATAATTCGAATAGGAATATTATTAATTGCCTGTGGAATAACCTTTTTAGGATTTTCTGTTTCACCTGCCGTTAAACCAACCAATTCAATACCAGTAAAGGCGAATACAACCATTTGAAAGGACAACGCAAATCCTTCCCAGCCATTAGGGAACCAGCCACCATGAGACCACAAATTCGCAAAACCTACAGCCCCTACATCAGTTTGGTAGCCAATAAACACTAGATATAGCCCACCTACAATAAGGCCTAAAATAGCAATAACTTTAATTAAAGCAAACCAAAATTCTAACTCCCCGAATATTTTAACAGCCATTAAGTTTGAGGCAAATAACACTAATAAAATACATAAACTTGGTATCCACGGTTCTACATTAGGAATCCAATATTGCATATACACACCGGCCGCAGTAACGTCAGCCATCGCTAAGGAAACCCAACAAAACCAATAGGTCCAACCTGTAATAAAGGCCGCCCCAGGGCCTAAATATTCATGCACAAAATCTACAAAGGAATGATGCTCTGTATTTGATAATAATAATTCCCCTAAAGCACGCATCATAAAAAAGGAAATAAGACCTGTAATAATGTATGCAAATAATATTGACGGACCAGCCAAATGAATTGATCGACCTGAGCCTAAAAATAAACCCGTCCCTATAGCGCCCCCTATCGCTAATAATTGCACGTGACGGTTTTTCAGCCCCCTAGCTAACTCCTTTTCCTCGGACATACAAATGTCCACCTCCTAAGCACCAAAAAAATCAAAAAAATAACCCACATATTAAATGTGAGTAACTAACAAAAGTTAATGGTGGCGGCACACGGATTTGAACCGCGGACACACCGGGTATGAACCGATTGCTCTAGCCAACTGAGCTATGCCGCCATGTGTATATGGAGCTAGTGACCGGGATTGAACCGGTGACCTTATCCTTACCAAGGATACGCTCTGCCGACTGAGCTACACCAGCATACGTATAAATGATGGTTGCGGGGACAGGACTTGAACCTGCGACCTTCGGGTTATGAGCCCGACGAGCTACCAACTGCTCCACCCCGCGATGAATGGTGGAGGGAGAAGGATTCGAACCTTCGAAGTCGAAGACGGCAGATTTACAGTCTGCTCCCTTTGGCCGCTCGGGAATCCCTCCACGAA
>Ga0129306_1001032_pt1 | contig 35984 bp, 33 predicted proteins | sample P827metagenome_FD_94438 | JGI IMG/M metagenome (GOLD analysis project Ga0129306, IMG submission 94438) | Capybara group fecal microbial communities from Wisconsin, USA - P827 metagenome | ecosystem: Host-associated > Mammals > Digestive system > Large intestine > Fecal | place: USA: Wisconsin...
ACAGCGCCAGTTTCATATCCACGATCCAGAGCAAGTCGTTTCATCGGGACACCAAGATTTATTTGCCGTTCCAAATGCCGCAAGACCAGGATGCTTTCCTTCTCATTAGCAGGATATACATCAACACCTGTTAAAATGCCGTGTTTACAGTCCACAGTTGCTTCCATCAAATACCCAATGCCGCGTTTACTGCCGTGATTAATATAGCCGCTGTCTGGATCTGTCTGGCTGGTGGTGCGACGCTTCTTTGAAATTCTTGTTGGCGGCTTTTTGAACCCCGGCTGGTTGGAAAGTTCTTCATCCAAGGAGTCAAGATAGCTTTGCATACTTTGCTCAACTTCTATTTCTACATCAATCCAGCTTTCTCTTGATACGTTGGCTGGAATGTAGCTTCCGTCCGCAGCCATGGCTTTTCCATCTATAAGGCCGCGAGCTATACACTGTTTCACGATTTCATAAAAGGCTTTCTGAAAAAGGTTGCTCTGCTGCCATTTGCGTGTCCTGGTTTTGCTGAATGTGGAGTGATCCGGGATGGCGTCATCCAGTTCGAATCCACAGAACCATCGGTAGGCGATGTTGAGCTGAACTTCCTCTACCAGCCGCCGCTCTGATTTGATGCCATACAGATATCCAATCAAGAGCATTTTGAACATACTGACAGGGTCGACAGATGGGCGGCCCGTTGCCGGATAATATGGCGCGAGAAAATCATAGATGAAGTCAAAGGATATCATTCGGTCGATTTTCCGCAGCAGGTGGTTTTCCGGAATCAGTGACTCCATATCTACGAAAAGCATTGCCATTTATCTGCTTTGACGTCCCATCATGCCACATCCCTCCCTATAGTTATTTTACCATAGAAAGGGTTTATACGCCACTTTGTCAACAGGTCCCTTATCTTACCTTATCCGTATGGGTCATAGTTTGGGTTAACCCGTTTTATCCCTGATTTTACCATGTGTAAACGAAATGCAATAATTTATTTTGTTACTACGATTTTTAATTTAATAAATCAGGAAACAGTGTTGCCGCAAATCTTTAATTTTGTAGCAACGCTGTTTCCCTTTGTATGACGTTCTGTGCTATTTTCGCAGCAATTCAATGGCGGCTCGTTTTGCACGCGTAAGCATCATGCGTGCGCTTCCTGTCGTAACGCCCAGTGCCTTTCCGATTTACTCAAAAGATTGATCCAATATATAACGGCCCAATAAAATAAATTGGCTGCGCTGGTCCAGATCATCCCAAATTGTTTGAAGCTGTTTAATTTCGTCTTGCTGAAGAATCAATTCCTCCGGATCATATTCTGGATTTATCCCCACAATGTCCTTAACCCATTCGTCGTGAGAACAGCCGTTATTCTTCTTTTCTCTGCGAAGGGTTGACATGCTGGTATTCTTGGCCGTGGTAATGATATAGTCACTCACTCTTTAACCGCCGCAGTCATGCTGATCTCAATTAAAATTTCGTCCATATCGGTTTCCGCTTGGAATGTAACACGCGCTGGCTCATATCCCGGCTCAATATACTCCTTCCACACCTTATTCATGCGATCAAAATTTTCTTTAATATCTGACATGAAAATCTGGGCGGTTAAAATATGCTCTTTATCCGAACCATATCGGTTCAGCGTCTCATCTAGTATGTGCAATACCTCTTTGGTCTGCTCTTCGATTGTCACACCGGCCTCATAAGCTCTGCCGCTCAAATACAGTATTCCATTATACTCAACTACCCGCGAAAGCTTTCCATTTCCTTCATATCGCTTAATCATGGCTATAAGTTCTCCTCCTTATTTAAATCATTTTGGCACGATCGTATAAATTCACAATCCACTTTGCTCCTCCGTTATCTGCCGAACGCATTCCTCAAAATGGAGCAGCGATCCCTTATCAAGTCGGTACTCAAAATAGATAATTTGTCCACCACTGGCCTCAAAGCGCTGAATAGCCTGAATAATGTTCTTTTTGGCACAATCTGCATAGACCTTACATAGGATAAGTACATCTGATTTTTTTAGTTGACGCTTAATTGCATCATCACTATCATCATTGGTCATACAAACAACATTTTTAAGGTTATTAAAGCTTTTTAATTGCTCGCTCATAATATTTTTAAAAAACTGGTCATTGCATAGCTCCATAACACGCACATTGCTTTTAATCTGTGCAATGGCAACGGCAGACTTAATACTCAGTTCCAAAGTCACCTTCTCCAAAATGTCCCATCTGTTAGGGAGAAGTCGGGTTACCGTTTCATAATGACTATCTGTAGTAACGATTAAATCATAATTTTTTGTTAACTGGATTGGATCTTTCATTAAATCGCTCAAAACAATTCCGGTACATTTGGCATTGGTCAACTCGGATATCTGTTCTTCCGCCATCCGTAAACACTCAATGCAACAATCTATCCATGCTACACGCACAATATGCTGGTCGATATATCGACTTTTAAGCTCTGATTGAAATATAGCCATTAGCTCATTAGCACCAATGATGGACGGTGGAAACATATCTAACAACTGGGAAATGCTCTGCTGGGCAGAAGAAATTACACCCTCGTGGTTTTTGTGAGCCACATAGGATCCGCTGCCCTGGCGCACACTTATTTTTCCCTCGTTTTTTAACAGAGAATAGGCTGATTTAACTGTTCCTCGAGTGGTGCCAAGTGCCATACTAAGCTCCCGCTCAGTGGGAAGCTGCTCGCCAGGGGATAGGGTACCATCTAAAATCAAATTAGATATCTGGTTATAAATCTGCTTATATGCCGGGATGGAGCTATCCTTTTGCAGGGCAATACACATTTTCACCCCCATTATTTCTGTTTTTTCCACTTATTTGATGTCTAATTTTACCACAAAAAAATTTTCTTGTAAATATCCATCAAAATTGGTATATTCCATTATATAGTTAATTTCAATAAATATATCGAAATATACACAAATATTATATTCCAATATTGACGAAATTTCGATGACATGGTATTCTTTGTTACAGGTGATAGCGCTTAATATTTTCTATTTTTTGGGGGAAGCCGGCGCCAATGGCAATGGTTTTTGATCCTGCAATCAAAGAGGCGAAAAGAAGCAGCCGTTACCAAATATCATATTAAAAAGGAGTGATCAGTATGGAATACTCAGCAGATCTGATGTTGCGTATGGCCATGAAGTATCTCGACCGGGCTTCCCTCAAGAAGGGAGAAACAGTAGTAATTGTGGCTGAACCACCATCGGACATGAGAGTCGCAGATGCGTTGTTTCAAGCCGCAAATTTAAAAGGCGCAAAAGCGCTGATCACAGTGCAGCCCTATCGCGGTGAGCAGAATATTGAACCTCCTAAGCCTCTGGCATCCGCTATGAAGGCCGCTGATTTGGTAATCCCCATCATGCCCTACGAAAGTGCCGACTTTTATACTCAGACCTGTACGGAGATGCTTCAGGGAGGTACTAGAGTACTGGGATGTATTAGCGCTACCATGGAAATGGTCCACGATTTAATTTATGAACTGGATTTCAGTGCAACAGATAATATCTGTCTCGAATTGGAGAAGGTAATGGGGAAGGCCAAAGAAGTGCATATTACTACGCCTATGGGCACGGATATTAAAGCCCAAATCGGCGGTCGTCCAGTTCAGATGAACCCCGGAAAGGTAAGCGGGCCTCACGAAGAAGCTTATATCCCGGCTGGCGTTGTCGGTCAGGCCCCTATCGAAGAAAGCTGGAACGGCCATGTGGTATTTGATGCCTTTGCTTACCCTGTTGGTATCCTTAGCGAACCCATTGAGTTGGATATCAAGGACGGCCGTATTGTAAAATTTTCCGGAGGTGCACAGGCCAAAGAATTTGAAGACTGGTTTGCCAGCCGAAATGATCCCAATATTTATATGACATGTCATTATGGCTTTGGTATCAATCCGGCAATCAAGCAGTTAGGTACATTGAAGTTCCTGAATGAACGTATGTACGGTATCTTTGACATTGGCTTTGGAACAAATGATTTGCCCTGCTTTCAGGGTAAAATCAGAGCCAATGGACATACGGATGGCTTGATGACGAAGGCTCGGGTCACTTATGATGATCTCACAGTGATGGATGACGGCAGGTTCGTACTTCCCACTATTAAAAAGCTATTAGGATATAACACCTGATACCCGTTTAGAAGGGAGCTTTATGATGCGTAAGCATATCTTAATCACTGGAGGGACCGGAGAGGTTGGCTCCTTCGCAGCGCTCTTCATGGCGCGAATGGGAATTGCAGATCGAATTACCCTTGCCGCTCGGCATACCGGGAAGCTTTCTACAGTACGCTATAATGCTCAGACCAGTGCCACAATGCGAGGATTTGATACCCTTGTAGACGTCGTGCAAATGGATATTACCAATGTGGATGAGACTGCAGAAAAGCTGAACGCGTTAAAGCCCGATCTCATCATCAACTGTGCAACCGGTATGTCTCTGTATCCCTTTTTCCCTTCCATGCATAAACGACAGAAACGCATGGGCATAATTTCTGGATTTGCATTTACACTTCCTAAAGATCTCCTCATTCTTTACCCTCTGATGAAAGCGGTCAAATCAGTAAGCCAGGAATTGGTAGTCGTAAACTTGACCGCTCCAGATTTGGCTGGTCCGATTCTTTACGACATGGGCCTGGCGCCTCAAATTGGTGCGGGAACTTTGGATTCCACGACCCAGGGGATTAAGCTGGCAGTGGCGAAACACCTACAAGTAGTACCCGGACGGGTGACCGTTCGTATGGTAGCCCATCATGCGCTACGCCGTTTTCCGGCGCAGGAGGTCCCGTTCATTCTTCACCTGTACCTCGACGGGCAGGACATCACGGATCAGTTCAGCGAGAGCGAGCTGTACAACTTCGTCAATTTTGCAACTGATGTTACCGGAGTAGAAATGCAAAATGGTCGCGTGACTAACAACGCCTCCATTACCGCAGCCTCGGCCGTAGAATCTGCCTATTGGATACTGCGTAACGAGGGGCAGGTTCGTCATGGCTCCGGAGTCCTGGGAATGCCCGGCAGTATCCCAAATCGTCTTTATCGGGATCGCATCGAGCCGGAACTTCCGGATGGTGTGAGTTTTGAGGATGCCAAGCGTATTAACCTGGTCGGCATGCACAAAGACGGACTTGATCATGTGAACGCCGGTGGAATTTCTGTATTTACAGAGGAAGAATGCTATTGGCTTAGAGAGGGCCTTGGCCTCGACTGGACCCAGTGCTCTCCTGAGGACGCCTCAGAAAAGTGTGAAGAACTACGCCAAGCGCTTATTCGCATGGATCTTGAGGAAAAAACAGGGGGCTGAGCTGGGATATGGATAAGTTGTACGGCGGATATCCGATTTATGGCGCTGATATTGGAATTCTGATGTTGAACTGCTGTTTTCCAAGGCCACGGGGAGATATTGGAAATGCCAATACGTTCTCTTATCCTGTGTGTTATGAGCTGATTAAGGATACAATGCCCACAACGCTTACCATAGACGAAGAGTCCGAATCAGTAGAACACATGCTACACTATGCAGAAGAATTGGAACGAAAAGGTGTACGCGCAATTCTCACTAGCTGCGGACTTTTAATTGCCCATCAGGATAAATTAGTACAACGATTGTCCGTCCCAGTAGCGTCTTCCAGCCTAACCCTTCTTCCCTTTGTACAAACCATTTTAGGTCCAGACAAAAAAATCGGCATTATAGTCAGTGCGCTCAACACCAGTATCCAAAAACTGCTGGATATCTCAGAAAATAAAAATGTTGTACCCATTTCCATGGAAGCCAGTCCAGAGTTTATGCGTGGAATCATGTCCATGAGTCCGCCGTTTGAATTGGACCAGGACAGGCTTAGAGACGAGGTCGTTGAGATTTGTCAGCATCATATTCAGGAACACGGTCAACTGAGCGCTATTATTGTAGAATGCACGAATATTGCTCCTTACAGTTCGGAACTTAGGCGCCAACTTCGTATACCTGTATTTGATATCACCCAAGTAGCCGATTTGTTACATGCGGCTGTTTCTACCGACTGACACGAGGTATATTCTAAAAGGACATTCATTATAAAGGAGGATAAAAATGAAGAAGCTGACTTTCCTCGCCGGCACACTGCTTTGTGCAGCCTTGTTGTTTACGGGATGCTCCTCTTCCCCTTCCGATGGAACGAGTTTCTCCAATCAGCAGGCATCTAAAACAAATGAATTTACTGTCGCGGGCGGGCCTCAGGGCGGTAACTGGTATGGTTTGGCAGGGCAGCTGGTATCGGAGCTGAAGGAAGCCATGCCGGACTACGATTTTGCGGTTATTCCCGGTGGTGGCATCGGCAATATTGCCCTTACCCAGAACGGAGACGCTGATATCTCCACCACAGTATCTCACCTCTATAAAGCTGCTGTAGATAAAACAAAGCCCTACGACGATGGCACAGACTATGATCAGTTGACCGCTTTAGCTAACATCGGCGCCAGTGACTCCTGTATGTTTATCGTCAGACAGGATGTACCGTTTGACTCGATTCAGGAACTTATTGATGCGCACTATCCTATTAAATTGGTTACTACCTTACAGAGCAGCACTCCTTATATAGGCGCTATTCGAATTCTGGAGGAATACGGTGTGTCCTTGGAAACTCTGGAATCCTGGGGTGGGAGCTTGCAGTATCTTGATTACAGTGACGGCTGCCAGCTGATTGCCGACGGGCATGCCGACGGTATCATTGCACCGGAGGTGGCGGCCATTGTGGAGATGGCAACCTCTACTCCTATGAAGATCTTGCCCTTGGATGAAAGCGTAGTAGACAGCCTGGTAGAAAAGTACGGATATAGCAAAAACCGTGTAGCCGCTGGTACATACAGCTATTACGACGAAGAATTCTGGTCTATTGGCGAACCTAATATTTTGCTGTGCCGTAAAGATTTGCCTGATGATGTGGCATATACAGTATGCAAGCTTATTTGTGAAAAGCCCGAAATCATTCGCAGTTGGGGCACAACACACGCCCTTTTTGATCCGGCTCACGCGCACGAAGACATAGGCGGAGACCTCCACCCCGGTGCAATGAAGTTCTACAAAGAGCAGGGCAACATTAGCTGATAACCGGAATTGCTCTTGGACTGGTATGTGCTACATACCAGTCCAAGAGACTATTCAGCCGTAAGCCTTTAGAGGTGAGAAAGGAGCCGCAATATGAAAGAGTCGGATATATTGGACCTCAAATATCGTGACAATATGCTCATTACGATAATCGCTACAATATATGCCTTGTTTTTCCTTTATACAGGTTTTTTTGGCCTGTTTGAAGCACCAATTCAACGCTCGATTCATTTGATTTTTGCAATAGTATTGGGCTTTCTTTACTACAAACCCAGCAAAAAAGCTAACATGAAGGTGTTCCTAGTACTTGATTGTGTCCTAGCTATAATTGCCATTTTTTCTTTTGGGTTCTTTGTGATAAATAAGGATTTAATGAATAGCTGGATGATGTTTATTTCCAAGTACACTGACACAATGTTCCTGGTATGTTTAGTATGCCTATTCCTATTGCTCGAAGTAGGTCGACGCTCTACCGGAATTTCTCTGCCTATCGTGGCAATCATTGCAATTCTGTACGCATACGGTGGAGGACACTTAAGCGGTGTATTTCACCATCGCGGGTTTAGTTTTCGCAGGATCATGGAATTTACATTCTGTGGCTTCGGTGGTGTATTCGGCCTGCCAATCTCAATGTGTTCCACCCTGATTATTATTTTTATCATTTTTGGGTGTGTTTATGAAGAAGCCGGCGGCGGACAATATCTAATGGATCTTGGCAAGTTTTTGGCCGGCCGGTCTCGTGGAGGCCCCGCCAAAATTGCGGTCATTACAAGCAGCCTGTTTGGCGCTATCTCCGGCAGTGCAGTAGCTAATGTCTACGCCACGGGATCCTTTAGTATCCCAATGATGAAAAAGCTAGGCTATCGCCCGGAGTTTGCCGGCGCCGTGGAGGCTACAGCTAGTACCGGCGGTCAGTTAGCTCCGCCGGTCATGGGAGCTGCCGCCTTTGTAATGGCAGAATATATTGGCGTTCCCTATGTAGAGATTATGATTGCAGCCCTAGTACCTGCGTTATTATATTATCTATCTCTGTTCCTCCAGGTAGATTTTGAATCTGCGCTTCATAATATGAAAGGCTTGGGAAAAGAGGAAATTCCATCCTGGCCCAGTATTTGGAAGCGCGGCTACTTTCTTTTCCCACTTGTTCTGCTAGTTATCCTTTTGCTAAAAGGGTTCAGTGCCCCGCTAGCGGGTTCTTATGCAGTCTTGTCCGTGATTATTGTAAGCTTTTTCTCCAAGGAGAATAGACTAACTCCGAAAAAGTTGATTAACTCATTTTCCTTGGCGGGAAAACGTACTGTTATGATTGCCTCCTCCTGTGCAATCTCCGGCATTATAATCGGTGTAGTGGCTTACACAGGACTCGGGCTAAACTTTGTAGGAAGTGTTGCCGCACTTGGACGTGGAAGCATCTGGATTGCACCTGTGCTGGTTGCGCTTGCGTGTATTGTTCTGGGCATGGGGGTTCCCACCACTGTTGCTTATATCGTAGTTGCGGCTGTGGCAGTACCGGCACTCAAAGAACTAGGCTTTGAAACCGTGGCTTGTCATATGTTTGCATTCTATTTCGCTCTGGTTTCTATGATTACCCCACCCGTTGCCCCCGCCTCTCTGGCAGCCGCTGAAATTTCAAATACAAAATTTATGAAAACGGGATTCGAAGCTGCCAAGCTTGGTATCATTACATTTATCATACCATTTATGTTCTTGTTTGCACCCGAGTTACTCATGATTGGTTCTTCTCAGGAAATTATCCTCGCAGTTACTACATCTGTAATTGGTGTCGTCGCATTTGCTGCAGGCTTGAAAGGCTGGTTTTTAATAAAGCTTCCTATTTTTACGCGAATTCTTTTAATCATATCTGGCATCTGCATGATATGGCCTGGCCTTATATCTGATTTGGCAGGCATTGGAGTAATAGGACTTGAACTGATTTGGATTATAACAAAGAAAGTACATGGTAAACCGGGCAAAAACACGCCGTCGGATACAGTGGCCGGCTAATGTCTGGCGCGGTGGAAGGTAGTGTCAACAGGTCCCTTATCTTACCTTATCGGACAGCTTTCTCTGTGTGCTGAAGCTGGGGCTGGATCTTGCATACGGACTGAAACACTACGGCGGACATCTTTTCGGCAATGAAGCCGATGAAGATGTCCGCCGTTCTATATCCGAATGACAAGTTAGGAGGGGGGCTTGTTTTATGCAAACAAGCTAAAAGGATTCAATGCGCGGGCTACAGTCTTTGCACTTTCCCAAACTGAGCGGGCTCCTTCCAAAATCGAATGTCCAACTTCTTTTACTTTTTCAACTACCTTGTCCCGAACTTTTTGCACACCTTTGACAATAGTCTCTCCGACCTTTGATCCAGCCATATATCCTATCGTACCGCCGACAAAACCACCCACGGCTGTTCCAATTGGTCCAAATACAGTTCCGATTGCTGCACCAATCGCTGCGCCCTTTGCGCCAGTCGCAATGCCCGCCACTGTCGAAACAGTGGTTTGTTGCATCTTGTCCAAGCCTTCTTTCGGGGTCAATTCTCCTGTAGCGACTTTCCCAAAGACTTTTATGTCTTCTACTGCTACAAAGGCCACATTTGCCAGTATTCCTGCGGGCGTTCCTTTTGGAATGACGGAGATAACTCTTTTTTCAACCCCCACTTTTAACGCACCTGCGGCAGCTGCCTTTATTCCGAAATCCGCCCCTGACTCGATTGCTGTCTCTACGATTTCATCGCCGTCAATTGGCTCGTCGTTCCAAATCTTTTGGGCTACATTGAATCCAACACCGACAGCAGCACCGAGAATAGCAGCTTGTCCAGCCTGCTTTCCAATGCCAACAGCCAGCTCTTTTGCTCGATACTCATTCCAATTCAGATCATTCCATTGTCCGCTTTGCGCTTCTTGTTGCAAGTGTTTGGCATCCTGTTTACTCAACGGAGAACTGCTTGTCCCATCAGGAGCAGTAATCACGTCAACAGCTTTTATTGTTCCTGCAATCTCTTCTACTTGATCGGCAGGAACTAATTTTTGCTGGCCACGATAGTCTCCTTTCTCAAACGCTTTTATGGTTTCATCTGCATTTTTATAATATTTGCTTTGATAGCGTTTGACATACGGATTCTTTTTAATATTAAGGTTCCTGTTATCGTAAATTCCAATATCCACGGAATTCTTAGAATAGGCGCCATCCGGTTGCAGCACTTTTGCTCGATAGGGACTGCCCGTTGCTTCTGCATTTAAATTGAATGTCTGCGCATGGTATTGTTCCGCAATAAATCCGTCTAGGCAAGGATTTTGGCTGACACCTCCGCTCTGTGTTAGCAAAGTTGCAGACAATGAAGCATTTGCTTTCTGTAACGCTGTGTCTAGGTCAGCCAGATACTTACTGGCTTCCTGAGTGCTCATTTGAGAAATGGCAATCTGCGCCTCGTGGGCAAACCAAGACTCTTTGGAGCGGCCGCTTTTAATGGCCCGTTCCAAACTCTCTTTCTTTTCTTCGCTTCTCTCTAAGGTATCAAGGATTTCTGAACTAATGTCTGAAATCTCTGAATCGCTGTATTCAGGGAGATTCGCTTTCAATTCTTGAGGCAGCCATTCCTCCACGGCCATCTTATCTTTGTGCTCTATGTAGCTTTTCACAAATTGTTGAAGAATTGGTTTTATTTTCTCGCCGTCTTCTAGTGTTAGTAGCGGTCGATATTCCTCATCTATTATTAGTGTCTCCACTTTATTCATTTTCTCTCCTCCTTGAGACTCCCCAACACATAATTATATCTGCCTTTAGTTAAATCATAAACAGATTGATAGAAATCTTGTCTGATCCTGTCACTCTCCGATAAAGATGACATCTTTGAAACTTCGGCAGTTTGTTTGGTGCGGTTACTGTTCACTTTCGGAGATTGCTTAGTTTGATATGGGGTAAATTCTTGTGTTGGTAAGGTTTCGCCATCTTTCAAGCTTGCGGATTTGAAACTCATTTTATCCATTTTAGCCTTCATTTCGGCCATCTTATCTGCTAGCATTACTCTAGTTGATTTTGTCTGTTTAATTGTCTGAATCAACATTTCGGTCGTAATTTCTGATTTTCCAGTTACAAACGCATACTCTACTGTTTCTTTGACCACAGCTTCTATATCTGCGCCACTATATTCCTTGGTTTCATTTATTAGGGCAAGAATATCAATCGAACGATTCCACTTATGTCTTTTTCTTAAATGGATCTCAAAAATCTTTTTCCGCTCTTCGTCATTAGGCAAGTCGACAGAGAACATTTCGTCAAAACGACCTTTTCTCAAAAATTCTGCAGGTATTTTTGTGATGTCGTTGGCGGTGGCAACAATAAACACCGTGTTATCCTTTTCCTGCATCCATGTAAGAAACTGACCAAACAGCCGGGTGGTTACCTCGTTTCCATTTCCGCTGCTGACACCCGAAAACGCTTTTTCAATCTCATCGATCCAGAGCACACATGGACTTGTTGCTTCCGCCAGTCGAAGAGCTTTCCGCATATTGTCTTCTGATTCGCCTACATATTTTCCCAGTAAGCGCCCCACGTCCAGACGGACCAGCGGCACAGAAAACATGCTGGCGGTCACCTTGGCTGTCAAACTTTTACCACATCCAGGCATACCGACAAGCATAATCCCTTTCGGCACATCAACGCCGAATTTGATTGCCTGATCAAGATTATTAAAGATGACTGCCTTCCGCTTCAGCCAAGATTTTAGGTTCTCCAGACCGCCAATATCATCGACAGTCTCCGAAAAATTTACTAATTCCAAGATCCCAGCCTTCTTAATAAACTGCTCTTTCTCTTTTAAAATCAGCTTCTTGTCACGCTCGTCTATGCTTCCGCCGTCCTGATAGGCCAGATTTAGGATCTGACGGATTTGGAACTCGTTCATTCCTTTGAAAGAAAGCGCAATTTCATCTATAGTATCCGGGTCAACTTGAATGTCCATCTCCCGCACAAAATCATAAATGATTTCAGAAATTTCTTTTAAATCTGGCAAAGGAACATCTACTACGGTAATATAATTTTCCAATTCCGCTGGAATTACCAATTCGGATGATACGATAAAAACTGTCACATAATAGTTTTCCCGTGTCAAATTATCTTCCGCGATTCTCTTCAACAAAGCGATTACTCTGGGTTCTCTCAAGGAATCGTGGACGTCTTTCAGAACCAAAAAAGTATTTCTCTCAAAGCCATCTTCCCGCGTCCTTTTGAGAAAAGTTATCAGGTCCCACTCTTCCATCATCGGAGACTTGTTTTGGAAATTGACCAGCCCCAAAGCGTTATTAAATTCAAGGATATTGGTTCCCTGAGCAATATTTTGAATTACTTTGTCAACAACGGCAAAATCGAAATGGTTGATGTAGATAATGGGGCGTAATGCGTCCACATAAGAGGCCAAGGTATTTTCCATTGCCTTTTGCATAGATTACACCTCCATATAAATCACATATCCATAGGGCCCACCGCATTGATAATCGAGGCCATTCAATACCATAAATCTGTCACAAACATCAGAAATGGAAAGCGACATATCACGCCTATCATTCTCACGGATATTTGGTTTATTTGAAGTGTTGGCAGAAGTAACATTTAATGTTAAGATTAAACATTTCTTCCCTTCGTCGACTCCGTTTTCACCAATGCTCCCCACTCGACTGACCAGAGTAAACCAGTTTCCAGATGTATTGGATCTTTCTCTACCGAAATAATTGATATATCTCATCCATGACTTATAACGGCCATCGTCCGTACCATTTTTCACGATGCTACAAGTTTCATTGTTGAAGTCGATAATTTGCTTTTTGCATATTTCAGAATCATTCAAATATTGCTCTCGCATAGTGTCATTCATCAGCATGACATACATGGCTAACGGGGCTTTTTCTTTTAATTGCACAAGTAGCCGTTCATAGTCATACTTAAAAATATCGGTATAATTTTTGGCAATTTCCTCGACCGCCGCTTTGATCCAGTTGTAGTCTTCATTGTTCTGGATAATATCCTGGACAATTCTTTCATACTGATTAAAATAATTCGTTATAAGTTCTTCCGTCCGCTCAGTCAAATTATCGAATTGAGTTAAAAAATTTATGCGTTCCTGTTGGTATCGCAAGATATAGATATCTCTTTCAATAATCGCTACATTATCCTCCACGTGGAAAATAGTGGCCAACTCCCGGGCTAACTCCAAAGGCTCTACTACGCCCCGATTTTTTAATTGGTCAACTGCATCTTTTTCTTCTTTGTAGTCACGGACGTCCAACCAACGCTGCAGCAAACCATTTTGGAAGTATTCCAGAATATCTTCAATTACAAAATTATTCTGGAGATCCTCAATTGTTCTGACGGAGTTTTCATCACACCGAAGATTGAATTTTATTTTTTTTGCAGATCCAATGTATCCCATATTGATTTCCTCCTTGTTTTATATCTCTTTTACTTGATCGCCCTGACTTCTCAGCCACATCTCAATTCCCTTCCCAAACACCTCCGCCTGAACCGTGTAGGCCCCGTCCCGCTCCTCCAGAATCTCAGCGGTGGGCAACCGGTCCAGCACGGCCTCGATAGACGGTCCGGTATAGACGAACTTCACCGTTTGCAGCCTGCCCCCATACATAAACTGCACCCGTTTACGGAACTCTCCCTCCTGGAACCGCCCGGTGTAGGCCGGAGAGAACCGCTCACCTGTCTCCCGAAAGCTCTGGATACGGTCCACGCGGTAGATGGTGGGGAACAAATCATCCGGGTTCTCAAAAGCGGCCTGACGGTCAATGTCCCGGATAAAGGCCACCAGATAGAAGTAATACTCCGAGAACATCAGCCCCACGGGCTCGATCAGCCGTTTTACAACTTCTTTTCCTTTTAACTTCTGATACTCGATCTCCAGCACCTTGTGCTTCTGGACCGCCTGCCCCAGGTCCCACAAGCCGGGCAGGATATTGCGTCCGTGGTGGGGCTCGGCATACAAAAATTTTTCATTTGCCAGCAGTCCCTGGACCGCCCGCTTGCTCTCTTCCGGCACGCAGCAGTCAATCAGCTTGTCCAGAATAGGCGTCATCTCCTCCCGGACCATTGAACGACTCTCCAGAAGAATCTTACACACAGCCAGAATCTCGCTGTTGGACAGCCCTCTCGGGATGGTGTTGGTCAGTCGGTAACCTTTGGCCTTGCGGTCATAGACAATGTCCTGAGTCAACATCTGATCGGCAAAAAAGCAGCGCAGGGACTCCATGTCACGCTGTACGCTCCGCTCCGTGACATGAAACCGCTGCGCCAATTCGGATTTTTTCAGGACTGAACCACCCACCAACTCGGAATAAATAGCCAATAACCTGGCCGATTTCACCTCGTTTGGGTTCATTTGCTGATCCCTCGCTCTTACAATTATATTTTACTATCTATTAGATATAATAACAGAACTAAAAGACCATGTCAATTAGTGTCGTGATTCGCTACGATATAATCATCGGGGTGATTGCTATGAAAGCGAAGCACGCGGGAAACTATCTTCAATTGGGACTGAAAATTTCATACTATCGTAAGTTGCGCGGCCTGACCCAGGAACAGCTTGCGGAACTGGTGGGGCTGACCCCTGCTTTTATCGGTCATGTGGAGGCCCCCAACATCAAAAAGGCCGTTTCCCTGGATACCCTGTTCGATATCGCCGAGGCTCTGGAAATCCCGGCGTATAAGTTCCTTCAATTTGATCCCAGTGATGTGTGAATGTACTGGATATTCTGTGCGCATTCTTATTGTACCATATAAGCTGGACACTGAGTGTCCAGCTTATTATTTTCTACAAAATAACGGTCAAAATCATGGTGTCCTGATTCCCGCGGCCTTGACGATGTACTCCTGAACAGCAGTTTTGGGTATCCGCCACACCCGGCCATTCCGCATGGCCTTTAACGTCCCGCTGTTCAGCAGGTCGTACAGCGCATTTTTTCCGATTTTGAGGGCCTCACAGGCCTCATCCACTGTGAGGATGTCATCATAGCTCTCCAGCATTGGTGCATCTCCCTTTCTCACATCTGGGGCAGTCGGGGTGTTCCGGGCCTAGGTGGCAATTCTCGCACAGGCATTGTCCCTTTCTTGAAGCCCGTGTGCGTTTGCTCCGGCGGATCTCGCCCATATCGGCAAGCTGCATCATAACAGCAAATTCGGAACGTTGGAGTATTACGGCGATTTCCGAAATGCCCCTTCCTGCCTGATATAGTTGACGGAGCGTCTCCCGGTCTTCCTTGCTCCAATATTCTCCGTTACGCTCTAGTGTCTCCGGACATTGCCGGATCTGTTTGATCTGTTCCTGAAGCTCAGGATTCGTGATTGGAAATTCCATATTGTGATAGCCTCCTTTTTGACTTGATTTACTGTTATGTTCCTTGAATCCTGCTTGATTTCTCAGAAAACAGGAGTGATTTTACAAGCAAATGAAGGACTAAACGATTGGACAATCAGGGAGAATATCACTTCCATCGGGCAGCAGGAATGAACTGCCATGCCAAATCATGTTCAAAGGAATCCGTCAAAGCCTCCCTCCACAATTACATACTATCAAAATGAGCCCCTGGAACAGAAATGCTCCGGGGGCAATTTTTATAAGGAGGAATTACGATGTCGGAAACCTTTCTCTGTTCCATCTGCAGCAGGGAACACCCCATCAACGAACGAATCACCTTTGACGGCGAAGAACTCTGCTCAGGCTGTCTGGAGTCGCAGACCACATTATGCCGGGAATGCGGCCAGCGGATCTGGATCACAGACAATGCGGGCAGCGACGTGCATCCCCTGTGCCAGGATTGTTTTGATGATCACTACACCAGATGCAGCCGCTGCGGGGCCCTGCTTCGGCAGTCTTCCGTCTGTTACGAGGACGGGGATGAAGACGAGGAGCGGCCCTACTGTGACTCCTGTTACCAGGCCCGGTCAGGTGAGATGATCCACGACTATTACTACAAGCCCGAGCCTATTTTCTATGGTCATGGGCCTCGGTATTTCGGTGTGGAACTTGAACTTGACGGCGCTGGGGAGAGCAACGGCAATGCGGCACAGATTCTGAATGTGGCCAATAGAGATGGGGACTACCTGTATGCCAAGCATGACGGCTCCCTGGATGATGGCTTTGAGCTGGTGAGCCACCCTATGTCCCTGAACTTTCACCAGAAAGAGCTTCCCTGGAACTCAGTCCTAAAAGAGGCGATATACTTGGGTTATCAGTCCCACCGGGCCGGAACCTGCGGGCTCCACGTCCATGTGAGCCGTGCCGCTTTTGGCGTCACCGAAGCGGAACAGGACGCGGTCATTGCCCGTATCCTCTACTTCTTTGAAAAGCACTGGGAGGAGCTGCTGAAGTTCAGCCGCCGCAACCAGCGGCAGCTGGAACGCTGGGCAGCCCGGTATGGCTACAAGGAGCAGCCCCGTGACATCCTGGACCACGCCAAGAAAGGGTATGGGGCTGGGCGGTACACCTGCGTCAACCTGACCAACGAGGATACCATCGAGTTCCGTATCTTCCGTGGGACGTTGAAACTGAATACCCTGATTGCCACATTGCAGCTTGTTGACAGGATCTGTGATGTGGCTCTTTTTCTGTCCGATGAGGAGATCAAAGCCATGTCCTGGACCACCTTCGTCTCTGGCTGCACACAGCCAGAGTTGGTGCAGTACCTAAAAGAGCGGCGTTTGTACGTCAATGAACCCGTGGAAACGGAGGTGGAGCTGTAATGTGCTGTCTGTTTGGCATGCTGGACCTTGAACACCACTTTTCTGGTAAACAGCGGGCCAAAATCCTTCGCATCCTAGCTACGGCCAGCGAGGCCCGTGGAACTGACGCCACCGGGATCGCCTACAACTCGGGCGGTAAGCTGCATGTGTTCAAACGGCCTCTGCCCGCCCACAGGGTCCGGTTCCATATCCCGGAAGATGCTGTTGCAGTCATGGGCCACACCAGAATGACCACCCAAGGGGACGCGCGGCGCAACTACAATAACCACCCCTTCCAGGCCAGAGCGGGAAACCAATCCTTCGCCTTGGCTCACAATGGGGTGCTGTATAATGACGGTCTGCTCCGCAAAACGAAGAAACTGCCCCGGACCAATATCGAGACAGACAGCTTCGTGGCGGTCCAACTGCTCCAACAGCAAGGAGCCCTCACCTTTGACAGCCTGAAACACATGGCTGAGCAGGTGGAGGGCTCCTTCTCTTTTACGGTACTGGATAATCGGAACGATCTGTACTTTGTCAAAGGGGACAATCCCCTGTGCATCTATCACTATCCGGAAACGGGGGTGTACCTCTACGCCTCCACGGAGGAGGTTTTGACAGCGGCTCTGCTGCGGATTCCCTTCCATCTGGGCAAAGCCGTTCCGGTCAATGTTGTGTGCGGGGAGTTGCTGAAGGTCGATGCCAGGGGACATCAGAGCCGCAGTGAGTTTGACACGATAAACCTGGTCCAGCGGTGGTATTATCCCCGCTCCTTTTGGGATGATCCGGCCCCCAGGCCGTACAGTTCCAAAAAATCGGACCCCAGCAAGGAGTATCTGCGGGAGTTGAAGTCGGTGGCGTCTTTCTACGGCTTTTCGCCCAGCTATGTGGACTCCCTGCTGTCCGATGGATTTACGACTGATGATGTGGAGGAGATGCTGTATGCAGGAGAACTTTAAGACTGTGTCGCTAGGGTATACCCTAGTAAGGGAGCAAAAAGATCTCCAGCTAGAGTCGAAAAGCGGATTTTGGGACGTGCCGGAACTCATTACCACCCTATTGAGACTCCCCTGGTATTTCTAGGTTAGGGAGGTAGAGAATGAAAATCGGATATGTCCGGGTCAGCACCCAGGAACAGAATACCATCCGCCAGGAGCGGATGATGGAGAGCCTGGGCGTGGACGAACTTTACATCGACAAGGCCAGCGGCAAGAATGCCCAGAGGCCGGAACTCCAAAAGATGATGGAATATGTTCGTAAGGGCGATACGGTAGTCGTGGAGTCCATCAGCCGCTTTGCCAGGAATACCAGGGATCTTCTGGATTTGGTGGAGCAACTTACCGCCAAGCAGGTGGAATTTGTCTCCCAAAAGGAGGCCATAAACACCACTACACCCACAGGCAAGTTTATGCTGACGATCTTCGGTGCCGTGGCAGAGCTGGAGCGGGAATACATTCTCCAGCGCCAGCAGGAGGGAATTGCCATTGCCAAGGCCAACGGCATCTACAAGGGGCGCAAGCCTATCCAGCGGCCCAACTTTGATCAGGTAGTCTCTCTGTGGCGGCAAGGTGAGATCACCGCCGTGGAGGCTATGAAACAGCTGGACCTGAAGCCCAGTACATTTTACCGAAAAGTTCGAAAGGAGGTTACAAGTTAATGGAGTGGACATTCTGCGGTTTTGTAGTAACGCTCGGAGCCTTATTCTTCATGGAGTCAATGGGAACTAATTAGGAAAGGAGAATTCATATGCCAATCTTCTTTGACTTTCTGAGCCTCCCGCTCAAACAACTGGCCGCTGGCTGTGTATTGGCCGTTGATGTTTATGTCATTTTGAAGAACTCAAATAAGTAACCGTATTGCAGGATGGGTCAGGAGTTTCCTGGCCCATCCTAAATTTTTTGCAAAATATGTAAGTGACAATGGCTGTCATCCTCCTCTGATATACTGGATTGAGAAAACGATATTAAGGAGGTTTTACCATGTCGGAAGAATATTTGGACCGTGAAACTCTGGGCACTGAGGAGCAACTGGACGATGAAGAAGCCCTTTCTGACCCGATTTCCGAGTTGAGGCAGTCTTTCCGCCGTATTTACGAAGCGGCCAAGGCGTCGGCGGAGAACGACGATGACGAAGACAACGAGGAGGAAGCACCGGAAACAGCGCGGACAGAGTTTGCGCCCCAACTTCCGGACGCTTTCCGCAAACTCTGGGGTATCACCGAAAAATGGGAACGGACATCTGCTGTATGTCATGAAGACATCCGCCTGTTAGCCAGCGATACCTACAATACCGAAACTGATGGAGTCCTGTCTAAGCAGACATGCCGCCGCCAGGGAGAGGCCGTCCTGAAGCAAGCCTACCAGGAGGCCCAGGACCATCTGAAGTTGAAAAGCTCCGGGAACTTCAGTCAGCAGGTCTATCAGAACCTGGTCCACAATCTGGAGGATAGCTTCGCCCAAGCCAAGCACTGCGTCCGGATGCTGTCTGCGCACAAAGCTATCCAGCAGGAACTCGGAGAAATCCAGGTTCTGCTGAATTTCGGGACGTTCCAGTTGGAGATGCAAAAGGCTTTGAATGCGGAACTCCAGAACGAACACGCTTATAAGCTGCGCCCCTTCTCCTACTACGCGGAGCGAATCAAGGTGGAAAGCGATGACATGGGACTGGAGGACGGCTTCTGGCGTGTGTTGGAAACGGCTTTCGCCCGCTATACCTATGACGGCTCCCGTGCCTATTACGACCTGAGGGATGACGTCCGGGACTTGGCTGAGCAGTACCAGGCCGCTGCTCAGGAACATCTCAACCTCCATCTGGTCATTCGTCGAGGCAAGCGTATTCAGGAGCTTCTGGACCTGATCGAGGTTAAGCTAATAGATTTAGACAATCCGAGCGCATGATTCCAATTTGATAGAGGACAAAGAGGATCTGCTGGGGTTTGGGCAGGTCCTCTTTTTCAAATTATGCCAGAAAATCAGTATCAATTAAGTTATCGGGATGAATCGGTGTCTTTGACTAAACGTATGGGAAGGTGTGTAACAGATTTCATATAACGCTGAAAGTCATAATAATCCTTTTTCTTACCCGCATATCGATGACCATCTAAATGTGAGATTTGATTCATAACAAAGTGGATATGGGGATGAGAGGTGTTGTTGTGGACAGCGTAAACGATTTGATATTCAGGAGAATAGTATTGAATGATCTGCTGCCCAAATTCGTTGGCCTGTTCGGGGGTTATCTGCTCTGATTCAGAGAAACTAAGTACCGAGTGCCGCAGTCGCTTGCCGGAATCTTTACCAAAGGCAACGGCGGTTTCTTTCATCTCGGTCGACGCATTTTCCGTGGATGAGACATTTGCACCGCCATAGTATGGTGCTTGTCCATGCTGTGTAATGTAGTTGATGGCATCACGATAAGCATTTTCATCAAAAAATTTTCCATGTTCGCCGATCCCTGCAACAGAATATGTAGCCATTGTTTTTAAACCTCCAATATATAATTTTTATAATAATTTGGTTATTATAAATGTCTAAAAATATATATTATTTAATACTTTTAATGAAGTTATATTGATTTTGGGTTATTGCCGCAAGGGGAAGAAAATTCTTCCCCAGGGGTCCCTTAATGCAATGTTATATGATAATCAAAAATAAATTTCACCGCTTGCTGGTAATCTCTGATAACCGCAGGCGGTGTTTTCGTTTTTACAAGACAATCCACATCTAGATAAAAGAAAGGAGATCTGATTTTATGAAAATACAAATAAACCATCATGCATCTAAAAGACTAGCAGATGCAAACTTGCCAGATGTGCTTTCTGTGAAAGAAGTCAAAGGAATCCTTGGAATAGGACGGGTGGGTGTTTATCAACTGATTGAGACAGGAAAATTGACTGCGTTTCAGATAGGACGCACTTATAAGGTTCCTAAACATGCCGTAGAACATTTTTTAGAAACATGGGAAGGTGACAGAAAGTGACAGGAAGTCTTCAGATCAAAGGCGATAAATATTACGCCGTCTTGAATTTTAAAGATAGAGGTGGAAAACGTGTGCAGAAATGGATTCCCCTGAATTTGACCACGAAGGGGAATAAGCGGCGGGCAGAGAGCATGCTGAATGAACTGATCGTCAACTACCAGGGCTATGAATCCATCGAACCAATGAATTTGCTGCTGTCCCAGCATATTATGCAGTGGATGGAAGCGAATAAACCCAACATTGCCAACACCACTTACGATCAATATCTCAACATTTTGGTAAACCATATACAGCCGTACTTTGACAGCAGGGGAATCACCGTGAGTCGGTTAACGGCTGGTGATCTTGAAGACTACTATACTTTTAAGATATCCTCTGGACTAAGCGCAAATTCTGTAATTAAGCATCATGCAATTATCCGCACAGCGCTGCAGTGGGCGGTAAAACATCGATATATCAAAGAGAATGTGGCCGATTTTGCGGACAAGCCTTCTCGTGTCCGATACCAAGGAGCAGAGCCGTATACCGTGCAGGAAATTGCAACGCTTCTTCAGTTGACGCAAAACGAAGCAATCGCGGTCCCTATTTTCCTGGCAAGTTTCTACGGACTGCGTAGATCTGAGATCCTGGGGTTGCGGTGGTCGTCTATTGACTTCCAGCAGGGAACGATCAGTATCATGACAACTGTGGTCCGGGAGAAGCACGGGGATGAGATACAGACCGTAGTGCGGGACCATACCACCAAGACAGAGTCCAGTATGAGGACACTTCCGCTTTGCCCGTATACTTACCAGTACTTTACTGCTTTGCGACAGCGGCAACAATATCAGAGTGAACTCTGCGGTAGCAGCTATGATACCCGATTTTTGGATTTTGTCTGCGTGGATCAAATGGGCACGCTTCTCCAGCCAGATTATGTGTCCCAGAAATTCCAGAAACTGCTGCAACAGTATAACTTGCGCCGTATCCGGTTCCATGACTTGAGACACAGTTGTGCAACCATTATGCTATACCTGGGCTATACTCTTAAGGATATTCAAACCTGGCTTGGGCACAGCAATTACAACTTTACCGCCGATACTTACATTCATGCCGGAGTGGGTGTGCACGAACAGATGGCCGTAACTCTTTCCGAAAAACTGGAAGCCTTGTTGCCTATGAATCCTGTCTCATGACACGATAAGTAGTATTTGGAATAATCAGCAGTACCAAACACTGCTGATTATTTTTTTGCTTTTGGATTGCCTAAAAATAAAACAAAAATATTGAAGATTGAGAAGGAAAATGATACAATTTCAAACAATAATGATTTTATTTTTAGGTGATCATATGAAGAAAGAAAATTGCCCAATTGTTTTCAATGGCACTATGGCAACCATCAATGGAGCGCAGGATATCCTGATCAATCTGAAAATCTGCGCTGTGAATAGGCTGAAGTACAGTCTCGACTACAAGATCAAAGAAGTCCACTATGTGATTGAACTGAAAGATGAGGACAATGAAACACAAGGCACAATCATCCTAACGGAAAGTGAACTCAATTCCAGTAGGATGCTCGATAGTATCTTTGAGAAATATGAGATGGCCTTTCCAAATTTTCGTCCATATTTTGCGAAAGCGTTAAGCAAAGAGAGTGTGATAAAAGCGGTCAGGGGTATGATTTTAGATTATGCACAGCAAAATGCTCTAATACATGTTGCTTATCACGGCGGTTGGATGCCCTCCGGTGATTACTTTCCTCGGTACTATAGGCCTCTGAACACTTATTATCGCACACTCGCAGTTGAACAGTACCCCGCCATTTCCCGAGTTTTCTTACCCGCGATAAGACATATGCAATTGATGACACTGGGGGGAAAGACATATTGTGAACAGCTGATTACACGGTTTTCTTGTATTCGGGATGATGATGTACAGCTCTTTTTCTTTTTGTTCTGGCATTATTGCTACATGTCTGTTCTGTTTTTGGGCAACCAACAGCGTGATATTCTGTCGATAGAAATCACGGACCTACCTTTGCGTCAGGCGTTTACGAATGCATTTTTTGGTTCAGTTTACACAGGAAGTTGTGAGGTAGAGGTTAACACCACCCCACGTAAGATATTTAATCAGAAATTTGAAAATACTAAAGATATTCCCTTTTTGGTTGAAGAGCGCACTACTGCTGGGCGGAATACCATGCGGAAAAAGATCAGCGATTTACAGGATATTTTGGCAGAACGAAGTATGGTCCAGTATGCCTCGGCCGTGCCTGTTATTTTCCCAACCAAACCATTGGAGTATCAGGGGTTGTTGCATTTAACGCTTGATATTGATGACTTTTCTGGTGATATATTCTCGTTCCCGGTCCAGGATTGCTATCCGTATTTTGCCGAGTTCAGTAATTATCTTAATATCGCGTTTTGGAATGATACCCTACACAAAAATCTCACTTGTTACAATTCTAAGGGAAACCAACCATTTATGCCATCTTTGAAACGCTGTATTCGATTTTAAAAGACTATTATTCTAAAGTTGGACTCGAAATGGAAACCCCGCTTGAGAGCTTGAAAAATGAAAATGTAGAAAGTTTCTTAGACCGCTATTTGCCACGTATTTCTTCGGTTGAGAGCATGAAATGTGAGATGTTTTTGGAAGTCACCCAAAATCTGTTGGCACAAGGTAGGATTCAGTCATTTCAACGTCTGGGGGAGGACGATGCCGCCTGTGTTCCTGAACAAATATTGGAAGAATATCCCTGTGTATTGATAGACAATGAACGCTGGGCTTTCAACAGCGTGGCTTTTGATCTGATTTTAAGTCATATCCCTAATGCGCCGAGCCGACGTACTGCCTTAAAATTGCTGCACGAAATGGGGATACTATGTCAAGCCAGAACCAATCGAGATTCTTATAGGGACAAGCTGACGGTACATATTAGGGGAGGAGGAACCAGCGTCCCTGCGCTTATTGTGTTGCAAGCTCAGTACTTCGAGTCTCCGAAAAAAAGCATAGCGATGGAATTTCAGAAGGACCATCGATATTTCTTGCTGGGGAAAGAAAAAAACTCCGATACTCAGTTATATCTGGACTTTGATAGCACTGAAAAATCAAATCGACATATGTTGATTACTGGAAAAAGCGGCACGGGGAAAAGTTATCTGCTGCAAAATTTACTCCGGCAGGCAGAAGGGGAACACATTACAACAGTTGTTTTTCATAGCCAGGGTGAACTTCCAGATATTCCAAATAGTCGGGTCATCGATGTTGACCAGGAGAAGCCCAGTATCAGCTTGACTGCCGAAGAAAAGCAGGACCCTAGGATGATGGCATCGTTACTCAAACAAGCCCTTCGCCTGCGTGATTCACAGTACCAAACCGTATATATTTGCTATCAAAAATACTTAAATAGTACGTCTTTTCCATCATTAGTTGGTTTTTTCAAAATGTTTGAGCAAATTGCGAAGGAAGCGGAACTCAAAAACTATTCTTCGGTACAGAGCAGATTGTACAGTATTATTGAAAGTAAAGCTTTTTCGGCGGACCCAATAAACTGGCAGGAATATGCAGGCGAAACCCTGATTCTGGATTTCCGGGGTTGCAGCAATTATATGAATCTATTTCAGGTGCAGGCAGAATTATTCTTACATGATCTTTATCATCATAGAATATATAGTGGCCCAGATGATCCGCTGATTGCCGTTGTAGATGAGTTTCAAAAGTTAAAGACCAACGATGGGAGTATGTTGGTGACAATCCTGCGGGAAGGGCGCAAATACGGATGGTCTTTGTGGTTAGCTTCCCAACTGGCAGAGAGCGGGCAGGGGAGGGAAATAAAAAAACTTGCCGCTCAGGCATCTGCACAGCTGTATTTTTCACAAGGTTCCCAGGGAAATCGTCACATCGCAAATATTTTGGGACTTACTACAAAACAGAAAAATTTGCTTTTTACAGAACTCCAAGCACTAAAAGTTGGAGAATTTTTGATTCAGGAGGATGGTGGAGAAATCCGTAAGTGTATTGGAGAGCGCTAAGATACAATAAAAATGCCTTGGAACGATGACAGTTCCAAGGCATTTAATATGATTTTTAATATAGCGGCAGTTTTACCACCTTGGCTTGACTGATGGACAGCGGCGTCGCAGGAAACTGAACAGTGCAGTCGGAGAGGTTGTATATTGATATTACTAGGTCTACAAAGCATTAGGGCCATATCAGAGTACGAGACCGTGCATTCAGTCGCAGAGGATTCACCTTTCCCATTTGCTTACATTTTAGGTATCCTGCCCGTGCACGCCTTTGTGGAGCAGTTGATAAACGGCTAATCTAATTCCAACTCATATGTATCATTTTCTTCTCAAGATCTGTAATTGAGTCCGCCCCACTAAATCTATAATTAGGTACATTTAGTTTTATATCATAGAAATGGAGCAAAACAAAACGTACAAATTCGGAAAAAGTAACCGCATTCTTCAAGGGGATCCGACAACTTTCGTGATTAGAGAGTGTTAAGTGTGCTACTGCGTGATCACACTCTTTATGATTATCGGGATCATAATCAATTCTAATCATAATAGGAATCCCAGGCTCTTCTGAAAACCAATCTTCATCCAACGCATCATATTGATCAATTTCATCGATGCTCCAAATTCTGTTATGTTTTTTTATGAAAACCAACCGTTCTTTAAGTACAGCGTTAGTAGAAACGAAAAATTCGGCTTGAAGCAAGCTTTTATCGTAAAAAAGAATATTATATTGGCGTCCGGCTAAAAGCGTATCCATGAGTTTTGAACATGTTATATGCTTATCAAAAACAATGCGACTTGTATCGTTTTTACCGCAATAGGATATTTCAAGTATATCGCCGTTTATGATTTGCTGAGAAACTCCCATTTCGTCACGCAAAAGCCCGCTGGATCTAAGCTCAGTAATGGTTACATTTATGTCTTTTATAAGCTCTTTTCCGAGCTTAGATACAGTAGGCATTTTATTCATCCCCCGTCTTTTTTAACAACTCTGCAATTAACTCTTCTCTGTTCATGCCAAAGAGTTCCTGCATGAGTTGCAGTTTGGAGACACCATCCGCTGCAGTCAATTTGTCTATCAATAACTTTGTTGAGCCAAGCGCCTCTACGTCTTTGCGAGCCACATCACGGTTATTGAGAAAAATCTGCTTTTGCTTTTCTTTGTCTGGATACTCATCAAAATGCAGTTTAAATTCATGGTTTTTAATTTCTTCAAATTCTTCAGACAATGCATTCATGTCTTCTCCATAACCAAGAACACGAATCCAACCTTTAGAACGAGTGATAGCTGTAAATAGACCGTTTCTATCACTTCTAGGCCGCAAAGAATTTACACACTTTTGGGCATTTACAATATATATCATAAATGCCTCGTTGCCTTTGGCTCTTCGAACGCTAGAATAAACCACAGAATTATCTCGGAAGAAATCTTCAGGATTAGCTGCACCGGCAGTATGAATATTAAAGTTATATGGAATATTTGCCGTTTCAATAGAGTCCCAGCTGCTGGGCATCGCGGCATAATTAAGGTTGATTTGCAGACTTGATAGCTTTTTTCGATTATTATTATAATCAAAAATATCCATATCAATGATCATGAGATCTCTCGGCATTAATTCATCTTTTTCTAAGTCGGCCTTAATCATATCCAGTAAGGCTTTATACATACCTGCTGTATCTTCATAACCATGGAAACGAATAATATCATTTGGATCAACTCTTAATAGTTCTGGGCTAGTTTCTCTCGTCCTATATAAGGTCACTTCTTTCCCTTCAACAATTGGCTTGTCAGAAACATAACCGATCGCTTCCCACACCGATGAGGAACTAGGTAATTGTAAAAGGCCATCTTTTCTGTATAGTCCCATTCCAATAGCGTGAGCAGTTACAATCGCATTACCCTGATTTCTGTAGCAAACGGTAAGCGGGGTATCATGATCAATGGGCCTTCCAAAAATTTGCTCTGGATCAGGCATTGCTTCTTCGTTCAATTTCTGAAGTTCGTCGTAGGCATATACCAGTCTTTGGTTTTGATCGAGGACTTTTAAACAGAGCTGCAAATAATTTTTATCAAAATCTTGAGCTTCATCAATTAAAATGCAATCATACATTTTATGAAATTCTTTAATTGATTTTAAGAGTTCTCCACAGATTTTAGGAAACAGGTTATCTCTTGCTCCGAATTTTGCTTTGGCCTCATTTACATTCATTGGCTCCACACCATGGCGCAAACAAATCTCATAATATACACCTTTTGACGAAGCAGATCCCCAAGATTGCATAACTTTCAACTTTTGATCATTGTATTTTGCGCCTTCATTTTTAGCAGCATAGAACCGACCAATCAGTGAAATGAGCTGATCTTTAAGTGTCCGGGTAGAATAAGTTACCACAATGTCCCAATCGGGATGAGCCGTATGCAGTTCTACAGCTTTTCTTGCCAATACAATAGTCTTGCCACTTCCTGCCATCCCACGAATGCGTTGAATACCAGAGGCGTCTGATAGAATTGCTTCCATCTGTCTAGAATCGTACTTTTCAATTAGAGAAGACATTTGGCTGATAGCAAAAGCCTTTGTTCCCCTAGTAACATTTCCACGTTCCCGATGCGTGTTAATGCCATACGCTTCTTGAATACCTGAGAGGATTTTACTAAATAAGTCCTCCGAGAATTCTTGAGGATCACGTGTCTCCTCTATAAAAGAAATTAGAGCGTCAACGCTAGAAACCAATGGATAATCCTCAATTGGGCATAAATCTACAGTTGTATATGTTACTGTAAAGAAGTCAAAAATAAGATGTTTTCTTTTAAACAAAAACGGTTGCTTTTTAAATTTCGATTCGACTTTAGCATAGATATCGTCCTGAATTTCGCCATAATCTGTTACAGGGGCAGTCAGAATATTGATGATATACACGCCGATTTTAGTTATCAGAGCCATATCAACACATACTCTTCTATTAGCAATCTCATCAATATAAATTGGATAACCAAGGTAAATTTCTCCGTAAACTTTCGGAAACTTATCTCCCAATGCCCGAATTATCTGCTGAGCAACAACATTTTTTGTGGTATCATCTAATTTGCCCAATACCTTGAGAGCATTCTGTTCTGCCATAGTTGTCCAACTCCTTTGCTGTTCTTTTTTTAGTATACCATAGCAGATTGCTTTTTTATATCATTTTTTCATTTAGTGCAGTAAGAAGCAAAGTGAGTATTGCTTATTCTATTTATTAAATCAAAAAGAAACCTGACTTCCTCCTCAAAACCTCTTTTCAGCAAATCTGAGCAAGTGTGAGAAAAGTGTTAGAAAACATGGTTTTTCCTTTTGTAAATCCAAAAAAGAAAACCCTGGAATCGTTGTGATTCCAGGGTTTTATGGTTGCGGGGACAGGATTTGAACCTGCGACCTCCGGGTTATGAGCCCGACGAGCTACCAACTGCTCTACCCCGCGATGTTGGTGCCGGAGACCGGGATCGAACCGGCACGGGATCACTCCCACGGGATTTTAAGTCCCGGGCGTCTGCCAATTCCGCCACTCCGGCATGGGTGGCTTCCGGTCTCGTTTGAATGCTAAAATAGCTTATCATAGTTTTGCTATTATGTCAAGCGAAAAAAACGTTTATTTTTCCCGAATCTTTTTTTGCCATGGATGTACGAAATCCGGCACATATCTTGGCTCGTCCGGCATATATTGATATGTAAATCGGCTTTTACCGGCCGGACCTAATTTTCACAGGAGGAACCCCTATGGACGAACTGAATACCACGATTTTGAACCTGCCGCGCCGGCCCGATCCCCGGGATGACGTGGACGATCTGATTTTTCGGGAGGAGAGTTGGCTGGCCAGTGACCGCTAATGGGCCGTCTCCTATGCAGGGGACGGCCTTTTTGTCCCTTTTTTGAGAGAAAGCCAGGTTTTCCTTTACTTTTCTTTCCGGGTCATATATAATAATTGGGCCTAAAATATATGTTTCCCCGGTGGTTCCGGGAGTTTACAGGAAAGAGTGAGGACCCTATGCTCCAATTCGACGAGTATAAAGTCAAACTGAACAATCTGGCCCCCACCCTGGAGGAGCTGTCCCGGGCCCTGGATCTGGAAGGGGCGGAGCGGGAGCTGGATATGCTCCAGGCGGAGTCTGCCGCGGACGGCTTTTGGGACAATCTGGCCAAGGCCCAGAAGGTGCAGCAGCGCATCAAGAACCTCCAGGACAAGGTGGACAGCCAAAATAAGCGGAAGGGCCAGTGGGACGACCTGATGGCCCTGTGCGAGATGGGCAACGAGTTTGAGGACGAGTCCCTGATCCCCGAGCTGGAGGAGGGCTACGCCAAGCTGGAGGCCGATATGGAGACCGCCCGGCTCCAGACCCTGCTCACCGGCGAGTACGACGCCTCCAACGTGATCCTGACCATCCACCCCGGCGCCGGCGGCACCGAGGCCCAGGACTGGGCCCAGATGCTCTACCGGATGTACACCCGGTGGACCGAGCGCCACGGCTTTACCTACCAGATCATGGACTATCAGGAGGGCGACGAGGCGGGCATCAAGTCGGCTACCATTATGATCGAGGGAGAGAACGCCTACGGTTACCTGCGCGGAGAGCACGGCGTCCACCGCCTGGTCCGGGTGTCCCCCTTCGACGCCAACGCCCGGCGGCAGACCTCCTTCGCCTCCGTCGAGGTGATGCCCGACCTGCCCGAGGACGTGGAGATCGAGATCCGTCCCGAGGACATCGAGATGCAGGTCTACCGCGCCAGCGGCGCCGGCGGCCAGCACGTCAACAAGACCTCCTCCGCCGTCCGTCTGATCCATAAGCCCACCGGCGTGGTGGTGGCCAGCCAGCAGGAGCGCTCCCAGTTCCAGAACAAGGACAACTGTATGAAGATGCTGCGGGCCAAGCTGGTGGAACTGCAGATGCAGGAGAAGGCGGAGAAGATCTCCGACCTGAAGGGCGTCCAGTTGAAGATCGAGTGGGGCAGCCAGATCCGTTCCTACGTCTTCATGCCCTACCAGATGGTAAAGGATAACCGCACTGCCTTCGAGACCAGCAACATAGGCTCTGTGATGGACGGCGACCTGGACGGCTTCATCAATGCCTACCTGACCTGCGAGGCCACGGGCAACTGGGCCACTAAGTAATTTATGTGAAAAGTGAACTGCTTCATCAAAAAAGGACGCCGAACAGCGTCCTTTTTTTCGTCTTTATGAGGTTCAGAGCCCCAGAATCCGGGTGGCGATGGCAAAGTAGACGAGCAGGGAGAGGGCGTCCACCACGGTGGTGATAAAGGGGGAGGCCATCACGGCCGGGTCAAAGCCCAGCTTCTTGGCCAGCATGGGCAGGGTGCATCCCACCAGCTTGGCGATGACGATGGTGACCAGGATCGTCATGGCGACTACCAAAGCTACCATCAGGCCCTTGCGGTCGATCACGATCACTTTGATAAACACGACGACGGCAAGGGTCATGGCGCACAGCAGTGCCACCCGAAGCTCTTTCCAGATGACCCGGAACAGGTCGGAAAACTCGATGTCGCCCAAAGACATGGCACGGATCACCGTTACAGAGGCCTGGCCGCCGGAATTGCCGCCGGTGTCCATCAGCATGGGGATGAACAGGGTGAGAGCCGCGTTGGCGGCCAGCGCTTCCTCAAAAAATCCCAGGATGGTCCCGGTAAATGTGGCCGAGATCATCAGCAGCAGCAGCCAGGGGATCCGGTGCTTCCAGGTCTCCACCACGCCGGTCTGGAAATAGGGCTTGTCGGTGGGCAGGATGGCGGCCATCTTTTCGATATCCTCGGTGGCCTCCTCCTCGATAACGTCCATGGCGTCGTCGAAGGTCACGATGCCCACCAGCCGGTCGTCGTTGTCCACCACGGGGATGGCGGACAGGTCGTACTTGGAGAACATTTGAGCCACGTCCTCCTTGTCCTCGTGGGTCTTGACGGACAGGACGTTGGACTCCATGATGTCGCCGATGCGGGTCTCGTAGGGGGACAGGAGCATGGTCTTGACGGTGACCACGCCCAGCAGCACCCGGTTCTTGGTGACGTAGCAGGTGTACACCGTCTCTTTGTCCAGGCCCACTTTTCGGATGCGGGCAAAGGACTCCTCCACCGTGGCGTCGGGGTGGAGGTAGACGAACTCCGTGGTCATGATGGAGCCGGCGGAGTCCTTGGGATAATTGAGCAGCTGGTTGATCTGGTTGCGGGTGGAGGCGTCGGTGTTGCGCAGAATACGGGACACCACGTTGGCGGGCATGTCCTCGATGATATCCACGGTATCGTCCAGGTACAGCTCATCCAGCACCTCCCGCAGCTCCTTATCGCTGAGGGCGCCGATCAGCTTTTCCTGGTCCTCGCTGTACTCCAGGTAGGTAAAGACTTCCGCCGCCATGTCCTTGGGCAGCAGGCGGAAGACAACGGCCTGCTGCTCCGGTTCCAATTCGTCCAGAAACTCGGCCACATCGACCTCGTTCATTTCGGACAGCAGGTCCTTCAAACGGCGGAATTGCTTCCGGGCCACCAGCTCCAAAAGCTGGTCCAAATCGTAGTTTTCGTGCATTGTGACTTCTCCCCTTTCTGTCTTGCTCTGGCTGGAAAGTGGGGCACAAAAAGCCACAGGCGCAAAAGGTATTTTGAAGACGACAAAGAAGAGCAAACTGGACAAAGTTTGCCGACTTCAAAATACTTCTTGCCAGCCTGTGGCCGCGCACAAACGGGGATCGGAGAGGAAGGCGCAAAGCGCCTTGGGCTCTTGTCAGCTCCGGCAGCAGGAGGGAGACCCGGCGAGAGGCCGGTCCGGACCTGCTGCCCATCGTCTGTGGCAGCAAAGCTCAGTGTCCCGGTGACGACTTCGACCGTCCACGCTGGATCCCACTTCCTTTCATAGGTGGTTTAGGCGGCATCCTGGGATGCCGCTGAAATTATATCATTTTATCCACTGGTTTTGCAAGCTGCCCCGAAAGTTTTTCAGCGGGGCGCGGCGCCCTCCAGGGTAAGCAGAGCCCGCTTCAACTCCAGCCCCCCGGCGTAGCCGGTGAGGGAGCCGTCCGCACCCACCACCCGGTGGCAGGGGATGAGGATAGGGATAGGATTGCGGTTGTTGGCCATCCCCACCGCCCGGAAGCCCCGGGGACAGTCCACCGCCAGCGCGATATCCCGGTAGGACCGGGTCTGTCCGTAAGGGATGGCCCGGAGGGCGTTCCAAACTTTCTTCTGGAAGGGGGTCCCTTTGGGAGACAGGGGCAGTTCAAAGTATTCCCGGTTTCCCGCCAGATAGTCCAGCAGCTGCCGCCGCCCCTCCTCCAGCGGCGGAGTGGGGCGGGACATGAGCCGGGGAGTGGGGACGCCCGGCAGATAGAGCCGGGTAATGGCCCCCTCCTCTTCCCCCAGACCCATCTGGCCCAGGGGGGTATCAAAGAGATAGAATTCCATCGTGTTACACCACCGTTACCGTGGCAGAAGCGCCCACGATATTGATATAAGTATGGCCGATCCCCAGCTCAATGGGGCTGGAGCCGTCGGGGGTCGTGAAGGTCATAGGGGACTTGTTGTCCTTTTTGGCCCAACGGATGGGCTGCTGGACCCCGTCGCAGAGGAACAGGCCCTCTCCGGTCCCTGTGGTGCGGACGGTGAGACGGCCCTTGTCGTCCCCCTTGATGTTAGCCACGTCGGTGTACAGCACCAGTACGTTTTTCACTGCCACCTGTTCTCCGGTGTTGCCATCCACATAGGGGGCGCCATACTCCTCCACCTTGTACAGGCCGGTGTCACTGTCATAGGTGAACACGCCGGTCTTGTAGCTGGAGAATTTCACCGAAAGCGTGTTGGCGGCTTCTCCCACGGCCTTTTCCTCCGGCTGCATGAAATGCAGCGGGTCCGTATAGCCCTCCCGGTGGGTCAGGGTGACCCGCTTATAGGTGGGCAGCAGCTCCAGGATCTTGTCCCCGGAGGTGAGGACGGAGTGCTCCAGTCCGGCGTTCTTCCGCCGGGCCTGGTCCCGCCAGAACAGGGTGCCCTCGTAGGGGCCGTTGACGCAGTCCAGGGCGGTGACGCCCCAATTCTGGATGGCGTCATAGGCCTGGGGGCTGCCGCCGGCGTGGAGGTAGATGGCGTCGTGGCCGTAGGCCAGGGAGACGTAGTAGTCCCGGGCGGAGCGGACGGTGCCGATCTCGCCCACGCCCTCCACGCTCTGGAACACCCCCATCATCCGGGTGATGCCCCCCTCGGCGGGCAGCTCATAGATGATATCCGCCTGGGATACGCCCAGCTGGGGCATGGCCTTTTTGTGGTTGTTCAGCATAATGGCGATGGGGCGGTTTTGGCCGATGTCGGTCTCGCAGCCCTCGCCGGTGAGGGGGTTGACATAGGGAAGGGCGGGCTCCGGCTCCGGTTCAGGCTCCGGTTCCGGCTCGGGCTCCACCGGGGCGATGACTGACACGCTGGGTTCGTCGGGCATGGAGCTGTCGGCGCTGGAGGAGGCCGCTCCTTCCGGTTTTCCGCAGGAGTACAGCGGCAGGACCAGGAGCGCGGCGAGCAGCAGAGAAAGCAGACGGTTGACCTTCATGGCGGACCCTCCCAATTCCATATTCTTACTGCTATCATACCGTTTTCGACCTGATTCTGTCAACCGAAAGGGACAAATCTCCCGGGTGAAATGGGACCGGGCGCTCCGTTGAAGGGCGGACCGGATGGCAGCGCGGGGACGAAGGGGAAAAAGAGTTGTAAAAAAAGAGGTTTTTTAAAAAAATCGGAAGGAAAATTCCATTTTTTGTGAAAGTTGCTCTTGTACCATAAGGGAGAAGATGCTAAAATATACGGCAGCAGCCCCATGGGTACCTTTCAACTATCTGAAACGGACTATCTATTTAATTTAAGGTGTAAGGAGACGTATGGATATGGCGCTGAAAAATTTCGAACCGATCGTGGAGCGGGCCAAACAGGTTTCTAAGCCCAAACGGGTGGTGATCGCCGGGGCGGACGCGGAAAATATCCTGCTGGGCGCGTTCGAGGCTCAGGACGCGGGCTTTGTCACCCCGGTTCTGGTAGGGGAGGAGAGCAAGGTGGTCCCCATGCTGGAGCGGCTGGGTCTGAAGGACAAGCCTTACCGCCTGGCGGCCACCCAGCCCGGGGAGAACGTGGCCCAGACGGCGGTGGATCTGGTCAACCAGGGGGAAGGGGACATGCTCATGCGCGGCAATACCCAGACCCGGGAATTTCTGCTGCCCCTGCTGGTGCCGGAGAACGGCCTGCGTACCGACAAGCTGCTGACCCACATTGACCTGGTCTGCATGCCCGAGTATCCCAAGGTCATCGCCATCGGAGACGTGACCGTGACCATCGAGCCTAACCTCCAGCAGAAGAAGCTGATCATCGGCAACATGGTGGAGACCCTGAAGGCAGTGGGGTATGAAAAGCCCAACATCGCCCTGCTGTCCATGGTGGAGAAGGTGGCGTTCCATATGAAGGACACCGTCGAGGCCCAGGAGCTGGTGCGGGAGCACGAGCACCGGCCCATTGCCGACTGCAATCTGGTGGGTCCCATTGCTTACGACCTGATCCTGTCCAAGGAAGCCGCCCGGCTGAAGGGCTATGACTGCCCCATGTGCGGCGAGTTTGACGGCATTATCGTCCCCAGCCTGCTGGCGGGCAACCTGATCGTCAAATGCTGGCAGATGCACGCCCACGCCCGGACCTGCGGCGTGGTCATCGGTGCCAAGGTGCCTGTGGCCCTCACCTCCCGCAGCGACGACAAGGAAGTGGCGTTCCACTCCCTGGCCTTCTGCACGGCCCTCTCGGCGAAAGACTGAATCAAAATTTGACCAAACCCGGCGCCTGACTTTCAGGCGCCGGGTATATTTTATCCCGAAATGAAAGAGAACGCAAAAAAAGATGTAAAACGCGTCAAAAAACGTTTGCAAATTTTGAGACTTTGGTGTATAAAATAACCAAGAGAGAATTACATCCGAAAAATACATGCAGGAAAGGACTCCGGCAGTTGTAATTTCGGATGTTTTGATATCTCTCAAAAATCTACATGACAGAAACAGGAAGGTACAGCTATGGACAGATTGAAGGACAAAGTCGTGATCGTCACCGGGTCCACCAGCGGCATCGGTATCGGGATCGCGAAGCTCTGCGCCGCGGAGGCTGCCCAGGTGGTCATTACCGGCCGCAACGTGGAGAGAGGACAGAAGGTAGTCAATGAGATCGAGGCCGCCGGCGGCAAGGCGTGGTTCCACGCTTTTGACCTGACCAGCACCGAATCCATGCACGCGCTGATCGCCGACACCGCCGAGAAATTCGGCCACATCGACGCCCTGGTCAACAACGCCGCGGGCATGGGCCTGAAGGACGGCCGGGTGGACGAACTGACCCTGGAGGAGTTCAACGCCGTGGTCACCACCGATCTGGGCGGTACCTTCAACATGATCAAGGAAGTGCTCCCTTACCTGCTCAAAAATGAGAAGGGCGGCAGCATCGTGAATATCGGCTCCATGGCCAGCGCTGGCGGCGACCTGGGGACCATCGCCTACGCCTGCGCCAAGTCCGGCGTGGATAAGCTGACGGAGTATGTGGCCTGCATGTACGGCCCGAAGAACATTCGCTGCAACTGTGTCCGTCCCGGCCTGATCGTGACGCCGCAGAATGAGGGCCGCATCCCCGACGCCCTCAAGACCATCTTCCTGTCCAATATCCTGGGCACCCGCTACGGCGCTCCTGAGGATATCGGTCATCTCTGCGTCTACTTGGTCAGCGATGAGTCTGACTATATGAACGGACAGGTGCTCACCTGTGACGGCGGCCTGAATTCCCACACGCCCACCGTTGCCCAGTTCCGCGCCATGGCCGGCCGCACATGGTGATATCCGCGGGCCGGAGAGATCCCAGAGACCCCGGATCGGGGAACTGAATTCAACCTATCAAGACCCGGCGCCGCAGGTCTGCGGCGCCGGGTTCTTTTTGTAAAAATGAAGGCAATACCGCACAGAAAAGATGCGGAATAAAGGCAAGTGTGGTAAAATATAGGCATGGATAAGCAAGTAAGTCTGTCTGGTCTGAGCGATGAATTGGCGCAGGTGCGGACAAAGAAAAAAGAATTTCTATCGCAGATAGAACGCATCGTCCCGTGGGGAGAGTGGCTCACACTCATCAGGCCGTGCTACTACAAGGGGGAACGC
>Ga0129306_1001033_pt1 | contig 35960 bp, 26 predicted proteins | sample P827metagenome_FD_94438 | JGI IMG/M metagenome (GOLD analysis project Ga0129306, IMG submission 94438) | Capybara group fecal microbial communities from Wisconsin, USA - P827 metagenome | ecosystem: Host-associated > Mammals > Digestive system > Large intestine > Fecal | place: USA: Wisconsin...
AGACTCTTTCAAAAACTTTGTTGATTTGAAATTTTTTGATGAAAATTAGTTTTGAATTTTTATTTTGTTTAAAAATAGTTAAATTTAATAAAAAGGTGGAGTAAAAGTTTTTATTATGCCTAACCAAAAAACAAATACTCCAAATAGTATTTTAGATGTTAAACAATATATATTTTGCGATTCTAATGATGGATTAGTCCTTTCAGATCCTCGTTTTGTGAAAATTTTTAAATCCTGTCAAAAGGTCTTGAAATCTTTTGATTTAAGTTTTAAAAAGGATGTTCCTTATTTTAAAATGAGTTTAGCTCGATGTCCAAATTGTGGAACTCGTCATGTAGTTAAATATGGTTTTACAAAAAGAACATTAGTATTTAAAGAAATAGGTAAAACTAAGGTGAAAGTTCAGCGTTATATTTGTAAACGTTGTGGTAAAACCTTTCAAACTGATTTAACAAGTCTTGTTGATAAAAACAGCAATTTTACAAATGAATTGAAAAGTGAATCAGAACATTTAATTTCAGATTATCTGGGAAGCTTAAAAAATGTTTGTAAATCTTTTAAAAAATTCTTTGGAATTACTGTTTCACACCAAACAATTGAAAATTGGTTATTTGTTAATGAAAACATTTTAGAATTTGATTTAGGTCGTTGCTCGGGTTATTATGTCTTTGATGTAGAATGGATAAAAATCAACGGAGAATGGAAATATCGCCACACATTATTGGATGCTATTTCAAATTGCATCGTAGCCGATGCAATTTATGATACTGAAGATGAAACAACTGTTGAAAAGTTTTTAAGAGAATCTACGGCAAATAAAAATAAAATTGCAATCACGACAGATTTAGATAAAAAATATGCCACAATTATCCCAAAAATAGGTTTTAAACATCAATTATGTATTTTTCATACTAAAAAAAGTTTAAATAAACAATTAAAAACTTTTAAAGACAAAAATCGCATTTCTGACGAAGAATATCAAGAATGCCATAAACAACTGAAAATGATCAAAGATTTATTCGATTTAAATGATTACAATGAATTAAAAAAAGAAGTACAATCATTAATTTATCGTAAAGAAGATTTTTATCCAGTTATTTATAAAATAATCAAAAAATCAATCACTCCACGATATAAAAGCTTCATTCATCACTTAAAAGACAAACGAATTGAAAAAACAAGCAACAAAATTGAAAATGCCTTTCAAAAAACAATGCCAAAATCCAGAAAACGAACATTCAAGACCAAACGAGGTGTTTTTAAACGAATATATCGCAGAGATTTAATTTGGAATCAAAATCGAAAAGCCGATTTTGAAAATCAACAAAGTTTTTGAAAGAGTCAAAATCAATTAGTAACTTTTATTTAATCCGATTTTTAAAATAATATTGGGGGAGTAGTCATGCCGTTGTCCAAAATGAAAAAAATATGGTCCTATTGCACATACAACAAACCATTTTTCCTGCTAGTTTTCATATTGTTCTTTGTATTGGAATATTTCATGGACACCTATTCTAATTTTAACACTAAAAGAGCATTTTTAATAGTAATGTTAATTAATATTATATTGTGCGGTTATGGAATGACAATTTCTCGCGATAGGATGAATAATGGTATTAGACTACCCAAAATAATGATAAAAGATATTATAGTCCTTGGAATTAAGTCTTACATTGTTTTTACCGTTTATCTATTGGTTCAAGGATACGTTTTAGATTTAATATGTTCACCCCTGAATTTCCCTGAATTTGATTTGGAAGACATGTTATTGAGACTTCCGGAAACACTCCACACATTATATTCCCATAATCCTGTGGATGCATTAGCTTTCATAATTATTGGAAGCATCCTATTTTACATCACTTCATTTTTCATGGAAATTGCATTGGCGAGACTTGCAGATACCAATAACTTCAAAACAGCATTCAATTTACTTAAGATTAAAAGTGACATTGAGTTAATAGGGTGGTGGAGCTATGCGAAAGAATTTACTGCCATTGTCGTGGCAATTGTCCTTTTTGGAGCCTTTAAATATATTGTCATTCCTGTTGAAATTTTGAATTATATTTGGAATGTTTTTTTAGATTTATTACTAATCTCCGCCCAATTTTTAGGCATTGGAGCTATTTATAGTCGAATTAAAGAAAAGAAATCGAATTTTGACCTCTCTAAAAGCCAATAAATGAATGAAAAAAGTTATAACAATCTTTGTAGGGTGTCAATGAAACTAGGCTCTGAAATTTCCTTTACAACATCACTATCTTTAACATTACCAATTAAAAGAGGTGAATCTGAATCGTGCAACTTCCAATTCCTTTTAACTAGGTGCCGTCGTTAACATTACTATTAATTGAATAACATATTCAATTTTATTCTATTTTTTTCAATTAATTTCAAAAATCCTAAAAGTAATAAAAATATATACTTCTTGGTTTTATATTATAATTTGAGAGCAAAAAGTACTAAATATTTTGTATAGTATACGGGCAACATGAAATCTATATTATTTTTTAAATATTTAACATATTACACTTATTAACATCATAAATAAGTCTTTTTTTAAGAATCAATTTGGCATTTTTTTAGCGGGTGTTTATAGATTGTATAGTTTTGATTTTCTATTTAGTGGGGAGTAATCTTTATATATGAGTTATGAATATATATTCATAATACCTGAAGACACATTTGGGGGAGTGTTATGGTAAGACCTAAAAGGATGAGAAGAGTAGTTACATGCCATAGGCATGAGTTGAAAAAAAATCTAAATCCCATCGAACTGTCTGTAGATGAGTTTGAAGCAATCAGATTTAAAGATTATCATGATATAAAGCAAACGGAATCTGCGGAGTTCATGGGAATTTCACAATCAACATTTCACAGGATTCTGAATTCTGCAAGAAATAAGCTCGCTACCTCTCTAATTGAAGGCCGGCCAATAGTTATTGTCAAAGGTGATACAATGATTGATCCAAATAAATATTTATGCGAAGATTGTGGTTTTCAATGGTCAAATCCAGAAAAAGAATATGAAGAATGTCCTGACTGTAAATCAACAAACATTCGCAAATTAAACGCAAACAATAGAAGAAATCAAATGTCAAATGACGCATGCAGTTGCCCTAATTGCGGTTACAGTGAACCAAAAATTAGAGGAGTTCCATGCAGAACCAAAACATGTCCTGAATGCGGCTCACCACTTCAGGGAAGAGGATTATGTAATATTTAAAATGGGAGATGATTTAAATGGCTGATAATTTAGAATATGTCTGTAAAGAATGCAGTTTCAATTGGATAACATTAAACGGCGAACATGAAATGTGTCCAAAATGCCACAGCACAACCATCGAATATATTGGTGAAGTAAAAGATTTGGATATTGATTCAATATTAAACCACAACAAAAGAATGGGGGGATGCTGCGGATCTGCACGTGGAAGAGGACCGCTAACCTGTGGAAAACCATATCCTGACCATCACGACCCAAATATCCCACATGACCCTGAAAAATGCTGCGGACATAGAGTATGCTAATAAACATACTCATTTTTTATTATTTTGGAGGTTAAAAAATGGCTGACATTACAATAGACACCAACAAATGTGATGATTGTGGAGATTGCACAGACGTCTGCCCTATGGAAGTCCTGATTCTTGAAGATGGCAAATTGACCATCAATGAACCTGATGAATGCAGCTACTGCGAAACCTGTGTGGATCTTTGTCCTAACGAATGCATCACAATTGATTGAACATTAAATCAATTCTTTTTTTATCAATTTTTTAATAATTAAACTTTTACTAATCATTCATTAGCTTTTTATAATATGTGTTTGCTTGGTATAATGCTCCTACAGGATTGTGTGCAAGCACTTTATCTTTCGTTACAAGTGTTGTGCACAAAGCATCTGAATATTTATAAAATAGGCTGTCATGCCCTACACATAATCCCATTATTACGTTAAGATCTGTTTTTTCCTTGTTCAGTATTTTAGCTTGGAGTATTGGGTTGCACATTACATTTCCAGTCATGGCTGTTTTTTCTTCATCAAGTCCTGTTATTTCTGTTTTTTTCATTGCGCCTACTTTACATGCTACAGAATATACTTCAAAGTCGTGTTTTCTCAGGATTTTTGCGAAAGTTCTGCTTTCTTCCATTAGCCCCACACATGCGACTATTCCTATTTTATTCATTTTTAGTCTTTTGGCAAATTCCATAATCTCTTCTACTCTAGTGTATTTGCAGTAGAATTCATCTTCTATTTCTGCTGATATCCGTGATATCTCTTTGTTGTTGTCTTCATTGTACAGTTTTTCAACTTCTAGTATTTCATCACTTGTCAATTCTTTTGTTGGGCAGAATTTAGGATATTGCATGTCTTGGTGTTTGCAGTTTATAATTCTGCAATCGGCACATGAGTAGTTTTTCATCTTATTTCCTCGAGGATAATTTTTTCTTATTTTATTACTTTCTTATTTTTCATAAATATTTTTAGCGAAAAAAATTAAATAATTTAGAGAATCAATATTTAGCCTCAGGAACTTCTTTTTACCACATCACTATTATTGTTGGGTATTTCAATGAAAACTATTTGAAAGTAGCGCATCATATAAATTATTATGGAACTAATTGAATTGCAATATGAAGACCTGTCTAAATTTAAAATGTTGCTTCAGGAATCATTCCAATATGGTTATGAAAATATTTATGGTAAATGTGAAGAGTTAATCTTACCTGAAAAAGACATTGATGAATGCTTGAAAAAAGAAAACAGTCATGCTTATGTAATGAAAGATAATAATACCATTTTGGGTGGAGTAATTGTTGAAATAAATGAAAAAACCCAACACAATCACTTGGATTTCTTATTCGTAAGCACATCCAGTCAAAACAATGGCATCGGACAAAAGATATGGGAAGAAATAGAAACTTTATATCCAAATACAAAAATATGGGAAACCTGTACGCCATACTTTGACAAAAGGAATATCCATTTTTACGTAAATAAATTAGGGTTCCATATAGTGAAATTTTTAAATGAAAAGAATCCTGAATCGGATTGGGATAAAAATCATCCCATGGGGGATGAGGAAATGTTTAGATTTGAAAAGATAATGAAATAATACATTACATTCATTATACTTCTGTTAAGTTACCCATGTTTCCAATAGTTAATAGGATTGAGTGTGATGTTTGTTGGAAAACTTCTTGTAGAAAATTATATAATGTTAATAATATAATGATATAAGAGCTAAAAGTACTAAATATTTTGTATAGTATGCGGGCAACAAAAATATATCTATTTTTGGTTTATTTTACTTATTAATCATTTATATTAAGTTTTTTATTTATTAACTTAATATAGCTTATTTTATGATTTTATTAAGAGTAATATGTTTATATTTTTAAAAAATAAGTCTTTTTTTAAGGAATTAATTTGCCCTATTATTTTAGATTATATTTTACTGGTTTCACATTAACGATTGCATTTCGTTATTCGAATTTTGTTTTTGCACTGGAATATATAATCCTATATTTAAATGGTTTATATTTTTTGGTAATAAAATGATGTAGAGAATGAATGTTCTGTTTGTTAATTATGATAAAAATTAACAAAATATAAATAATATTCACTATAAAACTACAATTGCAACAGGATTATAGTGAAAAAATGAATGTCAAATTAAACAGTCGGATGCAGCTGATAATCTTGTTTATTATAGCTGCAAGCCTAGTAACCATAGCCCAATCGATTATTACAACAGGAGTAGTTTATCTGATGAGTGACTTTTCTGTCTCGTCAACACAGGCACAGTGGTCCTATTCTGTATTTCTGCTTGTTGTGGGTGTCATGATTCCGTTAAGCGCTTATATTTCTCGGCGGTTTAATGCAAAAACAATATTCTTCTTTTCATTAAGCATATTTCTTTTAGGATCCATCATATGTTATTTTTCAACTTCATTAATCATATTAATCATTGGTAGAATCCTTCAAGGCATTGGAAACGGTATTATAATGCCTTATGTTCAGATTTTGCTTTTGAGAACCATTCCTGAAGAGAAATGGCAGACTTATATGGGATTATATGGTTTGGTCATTGCAATAGCTCCAGTTTTAGGTTCTTTCATTGGAGGATTTGTAATAACAATATATGGCTGGAGGGAACTGTTCTCATTTTTCACAGTTGCCTCAATAATCATTCTGGTTTTAGGAATAATATTTGTAAAGGACAATACTCCTAGTGAAGATTATCCTCTTGATTACTTGTCGGTTGTGTTGTCGGTGATTGGATGTGCGGGAGTGATGCTCGGCTTTACAAACGTTGCAGATTATGGTTTTACACATTATCTTGTAATTTTGCCGATAATTATTGGAATAATAGCTTTAATACTATTTGTAAAACGTCAGCCAAAATTGGAAAAACCTTTGATTAACCTGACCATACTTAAAAACAAGTATTTCCTAGTGGGCACTACATTCATCTGCATTCTTTTTGCTTGCCTCAACGGATGTACTGCGCTTATTCCAATATTCATTCAGGGAGTAGCCTACAATTCCGCAATCATTTCCGCTTCTGTGATGCTTCCAGGAGGATTGCTGATAATTGTCTTTAATATCATAGGTCCATTGCTTACAAACAGAATTGGAATCAAAAAGGTTCTGATTATGGGATGTATCCTTTCTATAATAGGATATGTAACCATGATGTTCTATACCTCGGATTCCTCCTTTGAATTCATGACCATAACCCAGTCAATCCGTTATATTGGTGTAGGTTTGGCCCTGATGCCCGCCACAACATGGACATTGACCATGGTGTCTGATAAGGTGGAGGACGGAACTGCAGTAAACAATACATTAAGGCAGATTTCTGCAGCAATCGGATCATCAATCGTGGTTGTCATAGTGGCGGTTTTGGCAGGGGGAGCCATAGACCACAATACCGCATCAGTCGTTGCATTCAACCAGACCTCGTTGATTCTGCTTCTTTTGCATGTTGTCATGCTTATTTTGACTATCGTATATATTGATGATAAGGACAAAATTGAAAAGTTAAATAAAACTGCATAACTTATATATTAACTGCCTCCACAACGGATTATTGGGGCAACCCCACAATTATATTGGCAATAAAAAAGATGGTTTAACGAAAAGACATCTGATTGATTTAATTGAAAATGATTTAATCTCATTTTCTTTTTTTATGAATTGTTTAATATTTTTCAATCAAAGATGTTTTCCAATTCGACATATTTAATATCAAAGATATAAATATATACTAATAAAATTAATATGATAAAATGAAAAATAAATTTTGTTGATTCATATGATTATAGGAATCTTAACTGCAATAATAGTGGTTTTATGGATATTGCCAGCATATCTTAAAGCACCAAAAGAATATATGCTTGATAAAAAATTTATAATTAAAACCATACTTAAGGGGATGGTAATAGGATTTATCGGCGCATTTATTCTTCAAATAATTTTAGGTAACATATTTATCTATATATTTAAGATTCCTCAAGAAAGCTTACTTTATGAATTTATAAAAGCGTTCATTATATTTGGTTTAATAGAGGAAGTAATGAAATTTTCTGCAGGTTACCTTTCTTTGAAAAAATCAAAATTCCAATCAAAATTTGATTATATGTTAATTTTTGCTTTAGCAGCATTTGGTTTTACTCTTGTCGAAACTTCAATAGCAGCATCTGCTGGAGGATTAGCTGGCATGTTAAGAGTATTTTTCCCATTCCATGTCATGTGGCAAATTTTCATGGGAGCACATTTATATGAATACAAAGTTGCTAAAATGAATAATGACTCAAAAACCATGAAAAAAGAATTGGCAATAGCTTTTGGAGTTCCAATATTAATGCATGGTTGTTGCGACTTTTCAACATCATTGATTCAAATGGCCGCCTCTTCAATCCAATCAGCAATGGGAACACTTGATATTATAACTTTGGCACTCCCATTAATCTATATGCTCATCCTAATAATTTTCACAATTGTAACAGAAATTAAGTTTTATAAATACTGCAAAAACTTATAAACTCTGTTAATCTATTTTAATTCAGAAAGTTAGATAAATTATTAATCCTATTTTAAACATGTCTTAATCATGATTATTCCAGTTTATAAGAGTATATGGAATCATCAAATAGCTGTCTTATATGTAATGCCACAAATCTTTTTGTGAATATCAATACGGCAGGAGAAATAAAAAAAGGATAAATTACCAAAAGTATATTCAAAAAGAATGAATCTGATTTAAAAGGAAAAATACACTGAGCAACTGAAAACTGAGCAAAGAACACACATATTAAAACCAATATGAAGTTTTTAATTCTTATATTTTTAAATACATTATAACTTCCTTTAATATTAAATGTCTGGAAAAAACTGCCATGATTTAAAAAACGATTCATAAGACCTAAAACCATCATCGAATAGATCAATATGATTGCAACATATATGCAAATTGCTCCAAGACAATTGTTATTGAAATGCAGGCTTTTAAACGCTTCAAGAAATAATATGATAAAAGTATAAATATAGACAGCAAAGGATTTTTTAAGACCTTCAAAAAACAACTTTTTATTTATAATAAGATGAGGCAGATAATCCCTGCCCTTAAGAGTATATAACGAAGTATATGAACAATAACCGACCTCAATATATAACATTAGTTCCGAGAAAATAAATAGAATAATAGACATATAAATATCAGAATTATAATCATAAAACAATAATCGCCTAATTAATGAAATTATAAGAAGGACAGCCCCAATTTGAAAAAACACCCTATAATCAGAAAATATAAATTTAAAAGCATCAATTACTTCTTCATAAAATATCATATCAACCATCCACTAAATAGTTATATAAATGTTATTTTTTATAAATGTTTTAAAGCCACTTTTTTTGGCAGATGAAAAATATTATTGATAATCTTTATATTGATCTATATTAAATATTATACAGTAAGAGCTAAAAGTAGTAAATATTTTGTATAGTATACGGGCAAAATCCATTATACTCTATTTTTAAGGAATTATTTTAGATTTGCTGAAGATACGATACATTTAAAAAGATTTAATTCATATAATGATTTTATTTATTTGTTTTTCAGTCAATGTTGTGACTTTGTTCAAATCAGCGTTTTAGAATTATGAAAATAAACGCCATTAAAGCCCCAGCAATGATAAACCACTGAATGAATCTATTACCATAACTATGCATGAATGTGAAAAGTATGGCGGCAGAGACAATAACTCCAGATAAAGAAATTATAGGTTTATCTAATTTTGTTATTAGAAAGATGCTGAGTGTAAAGATAATTAAACCAATTATTCCACTTAGGACTATGAAATGATTATTAATCGAAATAAGTGAAAGTATAATCAATATTTCACAAATTACCATGACTATTAATGCCATATTTAACAGTATTTTTCTTAAAGTCTTATTTTTTTTCGCTCCATCATCTTTGATTTTTGCATGCTCTTTTAAAGATTCAGTTTCATTATCAGAATTGAACGTTTTAACGACATCTTTATTTTTGTATTTTTTATCAAAATTCTTGAATAAATATCTTAAGAATACATAAAATATAATCGCAGATAGTGTCTCAGAAATAGTTATTCCAATCAAGACACAGTGGTTGATACCCTGCATATTCAATACATATATTAAACCGCATTGCACACAAAGTTTTATGAAAATGAAAAACAGTGAATACATACTTTTTCCAAAACCGTCTAACATTTTTGAAGAAACAATGGTAAATGGAAGTGAAATCATTATAACTGTCCCAAGAATTGCTATCCAAAATATTTCTGTCTGCATTCCGGTAATGGAAAAAAGGCTAAATGCATAATCGCGCAAAATTATGAATGCCATCATCACTACAATTGTTGTTATAACACATATTTTAAGTGTGTATTTATACATTTTATATAATTCATCGAATTCATGTGCACCGAATAAATGTCCTGTAACACTCATTAATGCCCTACCATAACCCCTAACAGGTGCATTCAATAAAGTTTTAAGTTTATTTGATGCAGAATAAATTACCGGTCCAATAGGTCCCATTGTCACTGTTAATATGCCATTAATAAATGATGATGTGAAAGTCCATAATCCCTCATCCAGGAAATTAGGAAAGGCAACTTTGCAAATTTCAATAAGTATATATGGGTGGAATTTAAAGTATTTTCTAGATAAAGGAATTTTTGTTCTTCTAAGCAGATACATTAATACGAAAACTATAAACGGAATTAATGAAGATAAAATAGTAGCATATGCTGCTCCTTTAACTCCTAAATTCAAATTAAAAATAAAAATAGGATCCAATATTATATTTAAAATATTTGATGATATTATGAATATTGTTGGAATTGTTGAATTTCCTTCTGCCTGTAAAGTTTCAGAGAAAAAATTAACAAACATGAATATATATATGCAAAAGTTAGAATTGGCATCAAATAATCCATAGCTAAAAGATATGAATCAGCAGGGTTTACACTATATAATATTTCCTGAGTAAATACGCTACAAAATAATATAAGAATCCATATTATATTGGTAATAATGATTCCATGAATTAGTGTATTATATCCACTTTCATAATCGCCAATCCCAATATAACGGGATATCAGGGAATTAGTTCCCCGTCCAAGTGAATCGCCGAATGAAAATATAAGAGAAACAAAAGGAATTGAAATACCCACTGCAAAAGAAGCATGAATGTTTATTTGTGTTATCCATGCCATATCAACAATACCATAAATTGAATCAAAAATACAAAAGGCTATTATTGGTATACTCAATTTCCAAAAAGATTTTTTAGGTTGTGAAACCAAATCAATTTTTTCATGCATCATTATAGATTTTGTTCTTTATTAATATAAATATTTATAAAGGGCAGTCAGGGTTTTGAATATTACTAAGACAAAATATTTTCAACAAATTCAATGTCTTCAGGATTTAAGTCATGTAATTGTAATTCTGCACCTGCTTTTAATAATAACTCATTCATCGTAGTTTTGCAGTATTTACATCTTAAAGCTTTCTTTTGAATTTCTTTTCCACAATTTGGACAATAATATCTACGAAATAATCGGAAAATCAATTGCTCCACGATAAAAGCTTCATTCACCACTTAAAAGATAAACGAATTGAAAAAACAAGTAACAAAATTGAAAATGCCTCTCAAAAAAAAACAATGCTAAAATCCAGAAAACGAACATTCAAGACCAAAATGAGGTGTTTTAAAATGAATATGTCGCAGAGATTTAATTTGGAATCAAAATTGAAAAGCCGATTTTGAAAATCAACAAAGTTTTTGAAAAAGTCATTAATATTTATTAATTATAAGAATATAAACTATAAATGAAAAGACAATTTAAATTCGATATATTGAATTTATAAATGTTCAAATAATTTGACGACACAACAATGTTTATTATCAGAGCAAAATAAGAGGATGAGCTTTATTTAATTAAAATAAAAATCATTCCCTTAAAGTTCGAAATTAAATCTTATGGCCGTGAATTTCATTCTGCCGTCCCGGATTTTTTTAAAGTCTAATCTAAATTAAGCATCATATATTTCCAATAATAATTTCATTCATTGATGTGTATAAAAAATAGGATTTTAAATTGAATAAGGATAATTTGTTAAACAAATTTTGACACGTCCTCATTCAATATGCATATTAAAACCAATCATCATTGGTGTGCCTGCCGAATAAACATTTTTATTTTTAGGGATTTCTATCCCTCTTTTTATATATTTCAATAGACTATTTTTCATATCCTATGTTTCCATCAAGAGAGGGTTGATAAAATCAACTGTTGCCTTTTTATTTTTGATTTAATTGATCATTATTTATATTAATGGTAAGGGTTGTAAATATAATGCATGTTTTTAAGACTAGAATATATATCAAGACATTTTAAAAATAAGTTTTTAATAGGTGGTGGCGGTCATTAATGTTTGATTTTAGTGTTGTGAAAATATTAAAATAAGTTATTTGGAGGAGTTATCCTCCTCCAGGAATAGTATATTTATCATTAACACCGTAGAATATGCCGGTGCCTTTTCTTTTTTTGTTTACATTCAATAATGCATTACTGAATATTATGTTCAATAGCTTATATCCGTCCTTATCGATGAAATCTGTTAGGGGAGTGTTGTTTTCCCTTATATCCAATGCATCTTTTTCAATGTCGAAGCATGCAGCATAGATTATTTGTGCTGAATTTTCCTCATCAGATTTTGGAGGATATTTTTCAGTTAAATCCTTTGATTTCAAATAATTCTGGAAGTTCTTCCATTCCTTTTTGATTTGCTTTCCTTCGCTTGTCAATTTGGATTTTTGCAGGATATCATTATAGTTTTCACCATCATATCCGTTTTCACTTTTAAGGGCACTGACAAATTCATTAAAATCATCATCAAACTTATTGGCAACTGAAGTAATGTTGCTTTGTTTTGCCATAGCTTTCAAGTTGAATTTCTTATTTTTATTCATGTTTTTAAGCAGTTTGATTGCCTGTGTTTCGGAAGTCTTTAGCTCTCCTTTATTTGCTATTCTAAGAGTGATCTTCTTCATGACTTCCATATCTTCATGGGTCAATTTCTTACCTACTTCATATGAATCATCCAAATCAATGTCGCATTTGATTTGACCTTCATCGATTAAACCAAGTATTGTAAGTGACAATGCACTTACGTCAATTTTGTTATTTTTTGAAAACAATATTGATGTCATAGGATATGAGTCATCACTAGGAGGATTTTTGATAGTTTCATTAACTTGATTTTTATTGCCTAAACCTAACATATTGCTCAACTCCAAATATTTTTTTTTATTCCTCATCTTTTAAGGATTCTACATAAGCTTCATGAATCTCTTCGGCTAATTCATCGTTACCTTCAATGATTGGGCCTGTGTAATCACAATCCCTGCAAACGCATTGTGACCAGTTTTGAGGGATGATCCAGTCGACATTTCTAGATCCGCATCTTGGACAAATTTTATGCATTTTCATTTTTTGATTCTCTATATTGTTTTTTAAGGTTTTCAGACTAAAACAGCTCCAAATAAAAGTAGGGAACTGACTGATAAGAAGAGTACGTTTTTGAAGTAAAAGTTATTTATGAATTCCATATCATATCACCTTGAGTTAATTTGAATTTGCGCCTGATTTTTTGAAATTCAATTCATAAGCACAATTAATAATATGAAATGGACAGTATATAAAGATTTTCGAATGTAAGTGATTACTTGCATCTTTAATTAATAAAAGGATTAATAATAGTTTATTTTAAAAATTAGGCTCGTATTCCAAAAATCACAAGTTAATGATTTGTTTCAGCACCTCTCTTTTATGGATTAATGCCTTCAAACATTATACTTATCAAATCATCTGCATAAGAATTTGTTTCAAAGTCAAGATCCTTATTATAGACCTTCCATAATATGACGGACTGGAACAGCATGCCAAAACACATGATGGCCAATGATTTTGGATTAATTTTCCTAATTATGCCTTTTTCCATTTTCAATTTGAAAAATTCTTCCAATTTGTTTAATATCACATCAGTGATTTCAGATAGTAAAAGTTGATTTTCGGGATTTTCTCTTACTTCTTCCATGGCTACTCGGATTATGCTTAAATCTTCTTCTGTAAGACTTAAAATGCCGAAAAAAGAAATTTTAAGATATTCTTCGATTTCTTCATCTTCTCCAAATTCGAATATCTCTTCCAATTTGTCAATTAATATCTGCAGATAATAATTTTTTGCAATCTCAACCAGATTCTTCTTGTTTTGAAAGTTTCTGAAAATAGTTACTTCATTCACGCCCGCTTCGGCGGCAATCTTTTTGGTAGTTGTCTTGGCGAATCCTTCCCTTTGAAGAATTCCGAATGTGGCATTAATAATCTTTTCATCAGTGCTACTAAATTCTTTCATGACTATAATTATATTATTAATTCATGACTATAATTATATTATTAATAATATATATACTCCATATTGTACAATTCCACATTTTTTAATATTATCTTCATTCAAATTCATTGTTTTTACTAAATACGATTTATATTTTGTTAGTTTTTTTTCACTATACTGAAAGAGTATCCATGACATAATTATTTAATATATTTTCAATAGAAATACTCCTATGAATTATAGTCTTGAGGGAAATGGTAAAACATTGGTCTTCATTCATGGACTTTCAGACAATCTGCTGTATTGGGAATTTTTGGCAAGCAATCTCAAGCAGGACTATCAGATTTTAAGAGTCGATTTAAGAGGTCATGGTGAATCTGAGCTGGGAAATGAAGATATTACAATTGACGCATATACCCATGATTTAAACAATCTTTTAGAAGAATTGGGCATATCCAAGGTTAATTTAATAGGGTTTTCACTGGGAAGTGCCGTCGCACTTGATTTTGCAAACAAATACTTCTGGAAAGTAGATTCCCTGGTGTTAATGTCCGGTTTTTACAAAGCGGATGGAGAATTAAAAAGTACTTTAAATCAATTTAAAAATAGCTTAAATGTTGGTTTTGATAAATTTTATGAGGATATTCTGCCAATGGTATTGTGTCCTAAGGTAATTGAGGCCAATGAAACTGAACTGGAATTGTTAAGGGAGATTGCCTCACAAAATGCCAATACTGAAGCATACATTAAGGCGGTTGATGTTTGCCTGAATTTCAATGCTGAAAAGCATCTGCCAGAAATAAATGCCCCAACATTGATTTTGGCTGGAAAGTACGATGAAATCTCTACTTTGGAAATGCAGAAGGATTTGCAGAACAGAATTAAAAATTCCAAACTGATAGTTTTTGACGATGCAAAACACAATCTGTTGGTTGGAAAAAACAACAAAAAAATATTAGCAATATTAAAAGAGTTTCTTTAAAATTTTTAAAAGCCGGTTCGATAAATAATAAAAAAAAGGATTGGTAATCCTTTTATTTTTTAATTTTTAATGGTGATTACAGTACTGTTTAAGCCCAATACTCTGGAATAATCAATCTTATCTGCAATCTTATTTAAAACGCTGATGTTGTCAAATTCCAAATTATCATTTTCAATTACAGGATTGAAGTCAATTCCAGTGTCCTTAATGGAAATCAGAATATTGTCCTCATCATTTCTAACTATAACATCAATTGTGTCAACGCTTTCGTTAGTGTTGATTATATTCACAAGCATCTCTTCAATTGCAAGACCGACAATGGTGGAAGACTTATTGTCATTTAAATAATTTTCAACATCCCTGGCCAGATTAACAGCATCTTTTATATTCCCATTTATGGAATGTTCAAATACATTCTCATCATTGTGCTTGTTAATGAAAAATCCGGAGTATCCTCCATCGGTTTTCCTGTTGATATGCCTTGAATAAACAAATATGAATAATATTGTGAATAGTTCAGCTAATGCAAAAGAAATCCAAATTCCATTTCCACCAAATACAAAAGACAACACTACAGCAAAACCAATTGGTAAAACAAAGCCTTCAAGTAGGGATATGATTGTTGATAATTGATTTTTTTGTATTGCTTGAGCATAAAAAGTATATAAAAATGTAATTGCAGTTCCAACATAACTTACAGCAAATATTCTTAAAGCATTTAAGACAACTGGTACGTCGGCAGGATTTTTAACACTATAAAGCAACAACAAGGACTGAGGATAAACTATAAATAATATCGCCAAGGCCAAACTAGCAACAAGAACAATTTTTAGAGACCTTTTAATTACATAATTAACTCCCGAAAAGTCTTCTTCTTTAAAGTAAACTGAAACAATCGGAGACATTGTTTGAGCAGTCCCAATTAAGAAAATATATAATATAAACAGACTGTTATAGCAGATGCTGAATGCAACAAGTCCAGATTTCCCAATATATATTCCAATTAATATGTTAATTATGAATAATTTTAATGTTAAGTACAATTGTGTTGATGAGGAAGAAAATCCTGAAGTTACAATTTGTTTAAGATAACCTAAGGATTTGTCCATTTTCAATTTTATGAACTGTAATGTTCGTTCTGATTTGATGAAGTAATATGAAATAAATATTGAACCCATTAAAAAGCCTGTTGAAGACGCTAATGCAGCACCGCCAATGCCCATTGCAAAGAATTTAATGTAAATAACGTCAAAGCAGATGTTAATTATGTTTGCCAATAATATTGCTCTAAATGGCAGTGTAGGAATACCATCTGCTCTAATGAAATATGATAAACTCATCATATAACATAAAAACGGCATTCCAATTACAAGTGCAGAGAAATAACTGGTAACATCAGGAATCAATTCAGGCTGTGAACCACATAAGAATTGTGCAATTGATCCAGAAAATGCCAAACCAAAAATGGCAATCAGTATTCCGATTGTTAAAAGGGATATGAGAGAAACCGTGAAATAACTGTTACTCTTTTTTTCATCAAATTCTGCTTTTGCTACAGAACAAAGTACACTTCCACCTAATCCAATCATCCAATAAATGAGATTGACGAATGTAGCCACAGGAGCTACAATTTGGATTGCTGAGAGGTTGCCCGCACCTAGTAAAAAACTTACAATTAATCCATCAACAAACAAGCAAATATTTCCCGCCATTGATGTGAATAATGTAGGCAGGAAAAATTCCTTGAATTCGCTTCTTAATAAATCATAATTACGTTCATACATTTTAACATCTACTCTAAAAAGTCCATTCCTTTAAGGTAATTGATAAAGTTATTCAAGTATTCATATGTTGTTAAAGGCCAATATACATCGAAGTGATTTAAAATATTGGTAGTAAATGTATTTGATACATTGACAATACTTCTGTTTTTGGCTTTACCCATACCAACTTGAGTAACAAGTCCTGAAATACCTTCTTGTTTTGATTCATCTTTTCTAGCTTCATCTAATAATTCGTTGAATTCATCCATTTCTACTTTATTCATTTCATAGCCTTGACCAACGATTGTATGTAAAACATCCGCATAAGTAATATAATGGCTATTATATGCATTGAACACTGTGTTTTCTTTTGGTGTTTTAGCTAAATTAATAATTGATTTTGCTACAATATCAATAGGACTGAATTCTGTTTGTGCAACAAGTAAATCGTATGGCATTGCATGCAGGGTAACATATGCTTTTAAACGGTTAATAAAACCGTTTGATTCAAAGTTGATTTGGAACTCAGCATCAGTTTCCCTTGCCATCAGGTTACCTACACGAACTATTTTACCTTCGCCGCCTTCAACAACATGCTCCAGGACCAGACGTTCAGCTGTAAACTTACTTGATAGGTATTTATTGTCCAATGCCTGGCCGACATACAATGTTTGTTCATCAAATACGGTGTCTTTAGGTGGGAAATTATTAACGCTCTCACCGGCGGTACTTGTAGTTGAAACTTGTACATAACATGCGCCAATGTTTTTAGCAAATTCCAATCCATTTTGCACACCGAAAATATTGACATCCTCGATTTGGCTGCCTTCAGCAAAGTGTTTTACGTTAGCCGCTGAGTTAATGATTGTGTCAATCGGATAGCTTTCAAGCTTCTTGAAATCTTCAATGTTTGTAATGTCTCCTTCAACGACAAAAATCCTTTTGCCGAATAAATCTTCGTAATTTTCGTCAAAGTAATAAAAGAGTAAAGATTTCAATCTTTCTTCAGCTGTAAGGCCTCTTCCAGCACGTTGCAGACAATAAATGAATCCTTCTTCATTTTCTATGAGCTCTTTAAGTATGTGGATTCCTAAAAATCCGCTTGCTCCGGTAACTAAAACATTACCTAAATCTCGTAAATCACCTTTTATGAAGTTATCCATAGTGTTGTGGCTTAAAAGATTATCTATTTTTGAATAATCATATTGGCTTTCCTCACTTTCAACAATTTCTGTTCCTGAAATAAATTCTGCCAGGTCTCTTGGAGTAGGATAATTAAATATATCTGCATATTGAACTTCATAACCCTCATTTAAAGCGCTGATAGTGAGTTTAGTTACAAGTAGGGATGTTCCACCAATGTCAAAGAAATTGTCTGTAACTCCAACTTTATTCAAGCCTAAAATCTCTTCAAATGCGGATGCAAAGAATGCTTCGACATTGTTAGTTGGTTTGACGTATTCATTGGATATTTCTGGAATAGGTAACTTTTTAACTTCAATTTTACCGTTCAGTGTCCAAGGCAATTCTTTAAGTTGGACGAAAACGGACGGAACCATATATTTTGTTAAGGATTGGGAAATGAAATCCTTTAGCTCATCCTTATCGATTTCATCATCGGAAGTGTAATAAGCGCATAAATGGTCATTATCATTAATCTTTTTAATTGCACATACAACCTCTTTGATATCACCGAATTTTAAAATCGCTTGTTCAACTTCTCCCAACTCAATTCTCAAACCATTAAGTTTAATTTGATTGTCCATTCTTCCATGAATTACTATTTCCCCATTAGGGTCAATTGTACCATAATCTCCTGATTTATAATATCTAATGCCATTGATTTTAATGAATGATTCTTTTGTACGTTTTTCTTTGTTCAGATAACCTCTTCCTACACCTAATCCTCCAATATATACTTCACCTATTACTCCGTCAGGAATTAAATTGCCGTCAATGTCCCGAACGTCCATAATCACATTGTAATGAGGTTTACCTGTTGTGATATGTTCTGCACTTGTGAGCAATTTATGGTTTGTATGTATTGTGGTTTCTGATGGTCCGTATCCATTGTATAAGTTAACATCAGGATTAATGGATTTGATTCTAGTGTATAATTGCGGTTTAAATGGTTCTCCAGCCAGAGAAACGGATTTGAGATTTTTGAATGCTTCTTGCATTTCCTCTAAATCAAGGTATTGGAAGAGTCTGGAAGGAGTTCCTGCCATTGCATCAACTTTTGTACGTTTAATTAATTTCGCAAGAGCAAGCACATCTTTTGCCTCAACATCACTTGCAAATACATATGTTAAACCGTGTGTTAACGGCACTAAAACATCACAGACTGAAATATCAAATGTTACTGTCTGAATTCCTAAAACACGTTTTCTATTTTCTACTACATCAGTAATGTAGTTGTTTTCAGGTTTTACAAGCAGATAGTTTGTAATATTTCTGTGGGTGAGCATAACTCCTTTAGGATTACCTGTTGATCCTGAGGTATAAATTAAGAATGCAAGATTATCAGGGTCAAGTTCTACAACAGGGTTGGTTTCATTTTCCTCTTTTAATAAGTCAAATACATTTAATGTGTTGGCATCACTAAAATCAGAAATGATATAATCCGCTTCGGAGTCCTTGTAGATGTAGTTAATACGTTCTTCAGGATATTCTGGGTCTACTGGAATGAAAGCTGCCCCAGCTTTGATTATACCCCACATGGATGCAGTTAAGTTACTGTCACGTTTAAGTTTGAATAGAACTTTGTCTCCAGGTTTAACTCCTTTTTTAATTAAAGCATTGGCAATACGATTGGCTTTGCGGTTTAATTCATCATATGTGAATTCACCATCTTCAGCAATCAATGCCAGTTTGTCTTTATTTTTCTCAACGGACTCATGGAACACTTCGTTTAGGAACGGATTGAATGAATAATCAAATTCTTTAAGTTCCGGTTCGTCTATAAGTGCAACATCCTTGACTTTTGTTTCAGATATGTCGCAGGTCATGAATTTTTCAATAATTGTCTTAACGGCACCATTGAACAAGTCAATCATATGGCTTGAATAAAGGGAATCGTCATATTGGTTGATTAATTTCAACTCTCCTTTTTCCTCCAAGACATTGAATGATATCTTAAACCTTAATGAATCATAGTCGATTCTTTCTCTTTCATAGGTTTTGCCGTTCATATTCAAATCTTCGATAATTTCTCCTTGATAGACATATAGGAATTCCGGAGCCAAATCATATTTGTTTGCAATTTTAGTATATGGATAAAACTCATAATTCAAAGTGTTTAACCAGTTTTCATTAACATTTTCAAGTAAATCCTTAATGGATTTGTCTGATTTGATGTGGCATGTGAAAGGAAGTGTTTTTACAAGCATTCCAATTGTATTCCTATATTTAGGATTGGTTCTACCTGTGGATATTGTTGAAATCAATAAATCTCTAGTAAAAGTGAACTTAGATAATGTCAATATTGTAGCTGATAGGAACAGGTTGTTTTCAGTTATGCCCTCTTTTCTGCAGAAATCATGAACATCACTTGCATTTAAAGACAGTTCATTAGTGCATAAAACACCTTCTTCATTAGATTCAAGGTCAGGTGTAACCACAGTTGATTCCTCAAATTCAGAAATTTCCCTATCAAAGAATGCTTCAGCTTGCTTGTATTTATTTGATTGTTCCAATTCACTTTCAATTAAACTATATTCGAAGGCATCAACGGTTTCTTGTGGAATTTCATCGATTTTACCATCATAAATTAAGGTAATGTCTCTAAAGAAGAGATTTGCTGATGTTCCGTCTAAAATCAGATGGTGGAAATCATTGAGTAAGACAACTTCTGTAGGTGTTTCAATTATTTTGAACCTGAATAGGAAGTCCTCAGATAATAAGAACGGACGTATAAACTTGTCGATGTCCTCTTGTGTTACTTCCATATCCTGTTTTGTAATTGTTATTAGGTCTGAAACATCAAAGTCATCATTTCTTTTCTGTAAGATTTCACCGTCTTTTTGAACGATTTCCATTTTCAGATAAGAATGCAAATCAATTGCATCAATGATTGCTTGTCTTAATTTGGATGAATCTACGCTATTGTCAAATCTGATGATTTTCGGCAAGTTGTAACCGATTTTATCAGGATCTTTAATGCAGTCAAAGTATACTCCCAGTTGATTGTGTGTTAAAGGATAGTATTCTCTCAATTCAACATCTTCAGTTTCACAGACTTCTTCAGCACTATTTATCAAGTCAACAATTTCGAGAACATTTTTTGACTTCATCATGTCCATTATACTTACATCGACTTTTAACTCTTCAGAAATTCTTGCAAGCAGCTGAATGACAGTCAGTGATGTAAAACCAATGTTGAACAGATTGGTTGTAACACCAAAGTCCTCTTTGGAAATAATTTCCCTACACATATCCAATACGCGTTGTTCTAATTCATTGGAAGCCTCAACAACTTCTGTTATCTCATCGTCAACTGATGGGAGAGGCAATTTTTTCCTGTCTAATTTACCGTTAGGATTTAAAGGCAATTCATCCAATTGAATAAAGAATGTTGGAATCATGTAATCTGTTAATTCCTGTGAAATGTCCTCTTTTAATTTATTGGTATCAATTTGTGAATCTGCAACATAATATGCGCATAAGTACTCGGTATCATTGATGGTCTGTACATTAACAAATACCAAATCAATGGCACTGTTTTTTAGTATGACGTTTTCAATTTCACCGGTTTCTATTCTTAAACCTCTAAGTTTAATCTGTGAGTCTGCCCTTCCTACAACCACTAATTCGTCGTTGTCAGATTTATAACCTAAATCACCAGTATTATAATAAGGAATGCCATTTTTAGTGTAGAATACCTCTTCTGTTAACTCAGGTTTGTTCCAATATCCTGCAGAAACTCCGACTCCACCAAGTGCAATGTTTCCCACAATATTGTTTGGCAAAGGATTATTGTCAATGTCCACAATTGAATCGATAGTGTTATGGATAGGTTTTCCCTCAGATACGATGTTGTCCTGCATCAATTTTGCATGAGATGCAATAGTTACCTCTGTTGGACCATAGGAGTTATAAATATCCGCATCAGTGTACTTAACTAATGTAGGATATAATGATTCAATGAATTTTTCACCACCAATAGTGATGACCTTAATATCTTTTATAACTCTTTTGAAATCATCAATTGTTAGATATTGTTGCAGTCTAGATGGTGTTGCTGACATTCCGTCAATTTCATATTTTTTAATTAATTCAGCTAATTTAATTGGATTCATTGATGTTTCCTCATCTGCAAGAACCATTGGAACTCCATTCATAACAGATGCGAAGGCTTCACGCAGGAATGCGATAAATGAAGCGGTTGTTATGGATAACATTCTGGAAACCTCATTTGCTATTGCAGCTATTGGCGAATTTTCAGGAGTTGGTTTAATATAATTTGTAATGCTGTCCTGCTTTATCATTACTCCTTTTGGAAGACCGGTTGAACCTGATGTGTAAATCAGTAGTGCAATGTCATCATTTTTTAAATCCACTTTTGGATTCTGGGTTTTATCTCCATCAAGTAAATTATCAATATCAACTTCGCCGGTAAGAGGATCATCGGATATAATCATCTTACATTCACTATCTTCCTGAATATGAGTGATTCTCTCCTGAGGATACTTTGGATCTACCGGAATAAAAGAAACGCCTGCTTTTAAGGCACCTATAAGTGCTATCATCAATTTGGAAGTTCTATTTAATTTCAAAATGATTTTATCATTTGTTTTCAAGCCTTTGTCAATTAATGAATTTGCAAATACATTTGCTTTTGCGTTAAGTTCATCGAAAGTTAAATTGGTGTCATTTGCATAAACTGCAATGTCGTCTGCTTTTTTAGAAGCGACGTATTCAAATTTATCTTTCAATAAAGGTTCATGGATGTCTAATGTTAATTCATTTTCCTTTTTAGCTATTTCATTTTCTTCAAGACTGGTTAAAAGTGAAACGTCTGAAGCATTTTGAGTTAAAGAATCCATGAATTTATTTAATACTAAATCAATGCTTTCCACTAATGTTTCCATCAATTCATATGAATACAATTGGTCATTATAACGTATGATGAGATTGATGTTTTCCAAATCTTCTTCAACATATATACAAATGTTGAATTTAGGATAATCAAGTTCTAATGGTTCAACTTTAACTTTATTTCCGTTTTTCAATACTTTCTCATCAAATAATCCCACTTGATATGCATAATAAATTTCCGGAACAAAATTGTATTCTTCAAATATTTTGGTAAAAGGATAAGATTCATTGTCAATTGTATCGACAAAAACATCATTCACTGAATTAATATAGTCCAAAACACTTTGATTGGTATCAATAGTCATTGCAATTGGAAGTGACCTTACAATCATTGCCAATGTTTTGAAATACTTTGGATTAATTCTTCCATTGGAAATTGTAGTTAGAAGCATATCCTTAGTGTATGAGAATTTGGACAATGTTAAAAGGGCTGAAGATAAAAACAAGCTATTTGGAGTTATACTATTCCTTTTGGAGAACTCGAAAATGTTTTCCTTGTTAATTGGAACTGAAACCTCCTTAAGAGATCCTAACTCTTTTTCACCGATAATGTCCGGTTCGATTGAAGTGATGTTTTCAATATCTGCTAGCCTGTCTTCAAAGAACTCTTTAGCTTTAAGGTATTTTTCACTTCCTTCAAGTTCTTTTTCATCTAGGATAAAGTCAAATCCGGAGCTGACTTCTTCTGCATTATTGACGTCATCATATTCGTCCAATAGCTCATTAATAAATAGATTTACTGAAGTTCCATCAAACAATATGTGGTGAACATCCATAAGCAATATGGTTTTATCTTCGGTGTGATAAATTTCAAAACGATACAATGGTCCTTTAAACAAGTCAAATGGTCGTGCAAAACTGTTTTTAATCTCATCTGTAGCTAAACTTTCAAAGATATCTATAGCAACAGGTTCATCGTCTTGTCTTTTAAGATATGTTTTACCGTTTTCTTCAAATAATATGCTTTTAAGGTAAGTATATTTATTTACCAGATTAATGATTGAGCTTTTAAGTTTTTCCACATCAATGTTGGCTCCCAAATCAACGGCAGATGTTGTATTATAAATCAATTTGTCAGGATGTTTTATGGATTCAAAGTAGACTCCCAACTGATTTTGGCTTAAAGGATACATGTCTTGCTTTTCATGAGACACTTCTGCAGATTCAATTGGTGTGTCGATTAAAGTTGCCAGGTTTTGAATGTTTTTTGATTCACTAAGCTCTTTAATGGTGAGCTGCACTCCCCAAACAGATGCTATTTCATAAGCAATTTTTATTGATGAGAGTGAAGTCAAACCTAATTTAATTAAATCGGTAGTGACGCCAAATTTATCTGTTTTTAACACTTTTGAGATAATTTCAAATAATTTGATTTCAATCTCTGTTTTTGGCTCAATAATTTCTTCGATAGCGAATTCCGGTGTTGGAAGAGCCTTGATATCCACTTTTCCATTTAGGTTAAGCGGGAACTCATCCATCTTCATATAAAATGAAGGAACCATATATGGTGTCACTTTACTCTTAATGAACTCATTCAAGTCATCCTCATCAATTTCGCCATCACTGATATAATAGCATACAAGGTTATCATTTCTAAGTTCAACAACAACATTTGTAATTGATGGGGAATAATTTAAAACAACATTTTCAATCTCTCCAGGTTCAATCCTTAAACCTCTAAGCTTGATTTGCCTGTCGATTCTTCCTTTAACCACAAGTTCACCGTCAAAAGTGAGATATCCTTGGTCTCTAGTGTGAAGCATTCTTTCATTTTCCCAGCAATCTGAAAACGGATTTTCAACAAAGGTTTCATTAGTCTGTGCTTCATTATTGTGATATCCTAGAGCTAATTTTAAACCGGATGCAACAATCTCGCCAGGAACTCCAATTGGAACAGGCATGTTGTTTTTATCTACAATATAAATCCATGTATTTCCTGCAGGGTAACCTACTGGGATTTCATCTAATTGGGATGCTTTTTTAACATCCTGATAAGCCATTACTAAAGCTTCAGTAGCACCATAACAATTAATTAAATCTGTTTTACGACTTAAAATTGTTGGTGTTGCTTCTTTTAATCTTTCACCTGCTATAATCATATTCTTTGTTTTAATTTCGGTTCGCTCCAATATGGTTGCCCCAAGAATTGTAGGCAAAATCAAAGCATCAAGCGGAGTTGTCTGTAAAAATTCGATTAATTCCGGAACATTCTCTTTTAAATGTTCATTTAATATGATGCAATTGGCTCCTTTAATAAAAGCGGAATATGACACGACTGAAAATGAAAATGTTAAGTTAACGTAACATGCAATGTCTGATCCGGATGTTAGATATTTTGAAGAGTACAATGCTTCAAGTAAAAAAGTGTAATGGGATACTTTAACTCCTTTAGGATTGCCTGTTGATCCTGAAGTGAAATATATTGCTGCCAAATCGCTGGCAACAACATTATTTGGAGATATATCATCAGTATCCAAATCCAAATCTTCAATGTATAATATATCTTTATCTTCAAATTGTGAAGCCAAATCAACAGTTTTTGAAGATATGATATAATCCATCTCACTTTCTTCAATAATATAATCAATTCTGTCCTTTGGATATGTTAAATCAAGAGGAACAAAAACAGAACCATTTCTTGTAATTCCCATACAAGAGACAATGTACATAGGAATTCTTGGAAGTAGTACGCCCACGCAGTCCCCTTTTTCAACACCTAAATTATGCAATATTGCTGATAAAGCATTGATATATCTATCAAATTCACCATAAGTTATATCAGTTATTGTATCGGAGATAGCTATTTGATTTGGTGTTTTTAATGCATTATTGTGAATATAATTCATTATTGTTTCATTTTTATCGAAATCCAACCTATCTGTTTTTGAAAATCTTTTTAACAATTCCATTTCATTATCTGAAACAATATTCAAATCTTTTAATAGAATGTCTGGATTTTCACCCATACGTTTAATTAAGTCCCTAATATTATCAATAAAAAATTCCATCTGAACTTGTGAAAAAATACTGTCATTATAAACGAATTCAACGGAATTTTCATCAATCAAACAGTTTAAAATAGATTTTTCATGAGGAACAAAATCCCCATTACTTTCCATGTTAAAAATAGAGTATGCATGCAACAGTTCATTATCAAAAATATAATTTTCTTCTTGTAAATTATTTATCAATTCATCAACTTCTGATAATAAATAATTAACTGAGCTATTCTCATTATACTCGATTTTTAGGGGAATTTCTTTATTATTTCTGTAAATTTTAAAAACAATGCCTTCAGATTGATTTATTCTAGATAAATAAACAGACATTGCTGAAGTAAAAAGAGATTCATCGATTTTCTTTTTAAAATTTAAAGTAATTTGATTGAATGTTGATTCATTTACATTAGGTATGTTTGTTAAACAATTATTATATTCTTTTAAATTTTGCATAATAATCACCAAAATTTTAAACAATAATATATTATTATATATTGCATTATATTTAATATCAACTATTTAATCGGCATTTTCCTTTTCTGTTTAAACAGAATATTTAAAATTATTATGAATTATATTTTAATAATCGGATTATCGTGAATGTTGTTAAAAATTATATCTTAAGATAGAAATTTATTGCTCTAAAACCGGAAAAAACTGATTATATGTCTTAAATGATTTTATTTTAAATGAACTTGGAGAGAAAAATATTCAAGTCATTTTATTGTTGAAGAAGTATTCATCAGTATTGCCGATTACTCAAAAACAGATTTTCTAATAGTCATGGTTTAACAAGTCAATTGACAAGGAAATTGGAAAAAATATGGTGCTAACCGAAGGGTGATATTTTTTATAAATTAACACCATTGCTAAATTTAATTTTAGGACAAAATTAATAAAAAGAAATGAATAAGATGAAGATTATCTTATTCTATTGTAAATAAATGCTCCAATCGTAAAAATCACAAATGCAGTTATTATAATCACGGCATTTCCAATAACATCAATCAAGAAACTGCCAACTGATTTTAATAAGTCCAAAATCGCTTGAATTAATGCTATGAGTTGATTGATTAAATCTAATAAGAAATTTATTAATCCGAACAGCAAACCTAAAAGTTGCTGTATAAGCGAGATAATTGCAGAGATAAGTCCCATAATGAAATTCAATATGGATCCAAGTAAGTTTAAAAGCTGTTGGATAGCATTCAATAGAATAGCAACTAATTTTAAAAGCCCATCAAGTTGTTGCCATATCGATTCAAGCATCTTTAAGAGTTCTTCAAAGGCATCCAGCAAAGACTGAATTTCCATCATAAAGTCTTCAAACAGCTTTTCCAGTTCTTCTAGAGCATTGACAATCATTAGTAAGTCATTCATTAATGTATCGATAATAGGTTTCCAGGCGTCATAGATTGAATTAACAAGGGACATCAAATAATCATATAAGTCCTTTAAGAATGTGGAATTTGTTTCATTATCGTTTAGCCGAGTAACGTTTGTTGTATTTGTTAGATTATTGGTTTGATTTGTATTGTTTTCATCGTCATTTATTGTTTTAAATGATACGGTATATGCAAAATAATTTGATTCATTACCGGATACAGATTCTAAAACTTCAAAATCAAAAATGGCTTCAGTATGTTCATTTATTTTAACGACAGCATGGTCACCTACTACTTCATGCGATGCCGCAACCGCTTCACCGACCTTGGTATTGGATGAACCAGTTTTTATAAAATCGGCCATTATTTTTCCAATCTGGCCTGTTGAATTCTGTTTGTAGCATTCGATTATGGCTAGCTTCAATGTATTTGAATTGCTGGCCTTTGATGAAGAGACATGTTTGAATTCATCTCCTGAACTTGCAGAAGGTTTTGAATAATCAAGCCTAAATCCTCTAAACCCATCACTAAATTTAATGTCACTTCCACTTCCTTTAGCTAAAATGTAGTTCTTTTTGGATTTATCGTGCGATTTATTCTTATCTGTTGTCTTGTTTTTATCGATTGTTTTGCCATGATCAGATGAATTGATATCATCATGTGCGGTATTTTCCGCTACGACAATGCTTAAAAAACAAAAGGAAATTAATATGACAAGAATCAATGTAACTATTTTTTTGTTCATAATATGCCTCTGTTATTAATAATTTATATTAACCATCTATATTAAGATTATGGGCATTTCATGCATATATAAACAACAAAACAATCGTTCTGTTAATCATTGGCAATATCTTTAAATTTTAAATACTATTATCTAAAAATATATATCTGACAAGCAGTTAAGTTATGTGATAAATATGAATTTACGTGAAATAATAATAGATGCCATTAAATATCCTATTAGTGATACTCGAAAATTTTTAATATTCTGTGCTTTAATTATTCTAATGAGCTTATCAACAATTCTTCCATCATATGGTCTTAAAAATGGGACTTTAACCCTTATTTTAAGCCTTGTGACTTTAATCGTTTTATTTATGGTTTTAGGATACTCAGTTGAGGTCATTAAAGGTGGAACTGAGGGTGTTGATACACTTCCTGATTTTGATTTTGTAAAACAATTCGTCATGGGCATTAAAGCATTTGTTTTAGAGTTAATATATTTCATCATACCTGTAGTCCTTGCCATAATTGTCGCTTCCGCAAGTGGACTATTTTCCTCATTCACTAAAATCGTATATGCAAGCACTGACGCCATAACTAATGGTGCAAGCAATTTAACCATGATAATGGCAGCAATTCCACAATCAACAATGAACACATTCACAAATGCATTAACTGTTACTTTAATTGTTGCAATTATCTTATTTATCATATTTTCATTGATGTCATTTACAGGAATGGTTAGATTTGCAAAATACGGAAGTGGGACCGAAGGTCTGAGATTCAGGGAAATACTAAAGGACATGTCAAAAGTCGGTTTTGTAAAGATTATAGTTACCTTGATTGTAATTTATATAATTGCAGTGGCTTTGGCATTAGTTGTCGTACTGATTGGATTAATCCCATTTATTGGTGTTTTCATAGGCATGTTTGTCGGAGTGCCGTTTATACTGTTGTTTTTATACAGAGCTATCGGTTTATTGTATGTGGATGCATGAATTGTAAAAAATTAAATATCAAGTTCATGCGGTAATCTATTGCTTAGAAAAACTGCAAAAGTAAAAAGTAAATGCTTAAGCATTTACCTCTCTTATTTTTTTGATCAAATTTCAGTTGCCAAATTACTTCTTTTATTTATGAGGCAGGTACAATTAAAATTAAAGATTGGTGGAGTGTTTTAAATTTAATGACACATATTTGTCATTAACGGATATATATGTCTGAATTTATGGATATTAAATCATACAGTATATATCAAACACTTTTAAAGTTATTTTAAATAAATATATCTGCATGTTATTTTCATTTGTGTTTTTTAATAAATATTGTGGCAATAATAACTGTTGCAATAACTGAAATCACATTGGCAATCGTTGAAGGCAATCTTAAACATTCTGGGGCCTGCAGGATATATCCAAATGCAATAAATGTGCACACGATTGCCGGAAGCAATGCAATAATATACGGTTTTTTATTATTCTTAAGATAAGCACTTGCAGCATATAATACTATTGTGGCTACTATTAATTGTGACACGGCAAAATATCTCCAAATTAAACTAAAATCAATAAAAGTTAATCCGAATGCCACTAAAAACAATGGCACAGCAATTTTTAGTCTTGAAATTAGTTTTTCATGATTGAGATGGAGTTCATCAGCAATTGTTATTCTTGAGCTTCTAAGTGCAGTATCGCCTGATGTAATCGGACAGATGACAACTCCAATGATAGTTAAGACCAAACCGACGGGTCCAACTAATATTTTTGCCATTTCATAAACTCCTACTGATGGTGTTGCCCCATAAATTACTGCAAGTTGAGGCTGGCCGTGGAAAAATGCCATTGCAATTGCTGCCCAAACAAGAGCAACCAAACCTTCCAAAACCATAGCTCCATAGAATACAGGTCTGGCATCATTTTCATTTTCAATACATCTTGCAACAATTGGGGATTGGGATGCATGGAAACCTGAAATGGCACCGCAGGCAATTGTAATAAACAGATATGGGAAAATGCTTTTGTCAGTTAAATACAAACCTTGTGTTGTGAATTCCGGAATGGAGTATGAGGGATTTAAGATCAATGCTCCAATCATAAGCACGGCCATAATTAACAATAATGCTCCAAAAATAGGATACACTTTTCCGATGATTTTATCAACAGGGAATACAGTTGCAATCAAAAAGTAAATGAATATTATTGTTATCCAAATAAGTATAGGAATATTAGTTAGATCTGTGAGCAAAGCCGCAGCTCCTTTTGCAAAAGTGGTTGAAACAAGAATGCCTGTAATTACAATAAGAACTGCCATGAACTTTTGAATTTTAGTTCCCAAATATTTTGAAATAATGTTGGGCATTGTGAATCCATCATTTCGCACGGACATGAATCCTGAGAAGAAGTCATGAACTCCTCCAATGAAAATTGTACCTAATACAATCCATACGAATGCAGCGGGACCGAATAATGCACCTTGTATTGCTCCAAAAATAGGTCCCAAACCAGCAATATTTAAAAAATGAACTAAAAAATTCTTGATTTTAGACATTGGCACATAATCAACACCATCCTGCAGTCTAAATGCAGGTGTTTGGCGGGTTTCATCAACACCAGAAATTTTTTCAATAAATTTTCCATAAACAAAGTACGAACCAACCAATGCCAAAACACAAATAATAAAACTATACATAATGATATATCTGTTTTTTCGATTTTTAAAATATTTGTATTAAATGAATTCTTTTTTTAATTGAATCTTTCAAAAACAATGCCTGTTCCTACATAGGACAGTTCAAACAAAATAAAGCAAACAAATATCCAAATATCAAATATGCCGCAAACAGCTAGCAAGAATACTACAATCTTCATCACAAACAGGTATTCAAAAAATAAATTTAAAAATCTGTTTTCAGTCCTAGTCGGAAATGAAAAACCCGGATAAAATAAAAAAAAGAAAGAATAATATAATTCATCTAAACGCCGTTAATTTAAAGTTATAAGCAATCAAAAGATTGCTTATTAAACTTTTATTCCAGATATAATCTTACACCTTGGGTGATTAAAGCCACACCTATAATCACTGCAGCGAAAAGAGGTTGGTCGATTGAAAATCCTCCAAGAGCAAAGGATATTATACCCAAAATTATAATAAATACAGAAGCTATTTTTGATGTTTGTGAATCTGAAATAAGACCAACAATACCTGCTAAAATCATTATGATACCAATTACATAGAATTGCAATCCGAAAATAAATGACAATGCAGTAATGTTACATACAAATACCAGCCCTACTAAAATGGCCAGAATTCCAATAACAATATTGAGTGCTTTAAATCCGGACAGTATAATTGCTATACCAAAGATTATCAAGCTTAATCCAATAAGGGTTGTCAAAAATGCTGTACTAAAAATAGGACAAATTATAAAAATTAATCCCAAAATTATTGATAATATTCCAGATATTTGATTTGATTCCATATTTTTTCCTCCAAAAATTTAATCATATATAAAAAAGGAAAATGAGAGTTAAACTCTCATTGTTTTTTCGGTTGCAATCGCAACGTTGCAATAAATACAATTCCCAGCAGAATAGCTGTTATAATCATTACGAATCCCATTGCTGTCTGAATAATTGTATCTATAGCATTCACAAGAGTGCTGTCCTGTGAAATTTCATCAGTACCTGCTGTTTGGAGGTACTCTGCTGCATCATCAAAGAATTTTGCGTCGTTTGAGTGGTCTGGCGCATACATGTCGATTGCAGTGCTAAGACCTCCCATAACTCCAAGAATTAAAATTACTCCAATAATTGCAGTACCCATTGATTCACCTAATGTCTGTGTGGTTGTAAGAACACCGGATGCGTTGTTTTCATTTTCCTTAGGAATATTAGCTAATGAAATATCTGTACTTAAGGACATTACGAAACCAAGTCCAGCACCCAATACAAATAAACCAGGCATTAAATCATACATTGTGGTATTCAATCTGAATTGGTAGCTTAAAATAATACATCCAACGATTGCGATTAAAGATCCTACGGCTATAAGTGTCTTATGACTAAATTTAGTAGATAAACTTGGAGCTGCTATTGCAAATATAAGCAGTCCTATAGTCATAGGAAGTGTGGTCAAACCTGTATTTAATGCGTTTAACTGCATTACACTTTGTAGGAATAAGGAAACAGCAAACAATGCTCCTCCCATTGCAAGACAACCTATTAATCTAATGATTGCTCCTACACGTAAATTTCTGTCTTTGAATAATCCCATATCAAGTAATGGCACTTTACCGTTACTTTTTCTTCTACTTTCAAACCATGCAAATGCTGCTAAGATAATTAAACCTGCAACGATTACCATTATGCTGGTAGAGGTATCTTTTGTTAGCATTAAAATACCCCATACAAACAATACAAGCCCTATTAATGAAATTATAGTGCCGGTAATATCCAAATCGCTTTTGGATTCAGTAGGTTCGAAATTAGGTATTTTATGTTGCATTATTAAAATAAATATAACGAATATTAATTCGATTGCGAATCCCCATCTCCAACTGAGAAATGTTGTCATTACTCCACCGAACAGTGGACCGACAGCAGCAGAAATGGAAACCATTACACTCTCAATTGCTAAAGCAAATGTACGTTTTTCACCGGAATAAATTCCACTAATAAGGGAAACGGTAGCCGGTGTCATTAATGCTCCTGCAATACCTTCAATTAATGCCCATCCAATAAACAATACTGGTGTACTCCAACTTATTGCCGCAGTAAATGTACCGACACCATAAAGTATAGTACCGATTATGAACAGTTTCTTTTTACCCACTATGTCCTGAAGTTTGGTACTCAGGAGCATGAATGCTGCAGTAATCAGAGTATAAAATGACATAATCATTTGAATGGTACTCACATCAGTATTCAGGTCAACAACAACCTTAGAAATACTAACATTCATGAATGTAGCATCCAATGTTATAATAAATGAAGCACAGGCCACTAATATTAATGGAATCCAAGAGTGTTCCTTAAGAGTTTCATTCATTTTCCTTAATCCTCCATATCAATATAAATTTAAGAAAATATTGGCAAATAATTGCGGATTTTAGATGTCCAATATTTTTCTTATTAATATTTATCTTTTTGGTGTTTTATAAAGTTTTTTATTGCTTAATGGACAAAAAATATGAAGTTAATTATTATTTTTTAATATAACAGAACGTTCGTTCTCTACATCCTTTAATGACTATAAAATATAAAATTGTTATTTGCATAAATACAAAAAAATTAATTTTACAAAAGACTTTAAAATTAATGATTGAAAAGCAAAACTCCAGATTTTAAAAATATAAAAATAAGATTTAATTAAATTCGATGAATGGGAGCATTGAATTTATTAAATCTTTCTATTTCAAAAAAAGATTTGATTTCATGTTTGCACTGATTTTAATGTTCACTTAACTTATCATTTCTGCAAAATCATTTACTGTTGACTGTAAATCTTCTGTCACGTTTTCTACAGCCGAAAGGGGATTGGGCAAATTAGTATCTTCGGGATAAACATTTTTGTACTCTGCTGATTTGGCCATGTGAACTGCTATATTTGGGTCATTGCAGCAAATCAGAATATTGTCATGAGTAGTTTCATTAGTTAAAGGAATACAATAGAATTTGCCATCATATTTTACTTTAATGATGTCAAATATATTGATTTGTAATAATTCATCAGCATTTATTACATAACATGTAACGCCGCCAATCTCTTGTTTTTCTCCATTTTTTATTAGTTCATTCATGGCATTGAATCCTAATTCACTTACTTGGATAAAATTGGGATCCGCGTGATTATTGTATGTAATTAATATCCCATTGTTCCAATGCCATAGTTTTGCCCCGCCAACATCTCCGTCATATTTTGTTTGATTGGCTGGAACTTCTATTGTTGTTCCGTTTGGTGTTATATCAATTCTTTCATAATTGACTGAGGTTAACATTACAAAAATAATGCCTGCTGCTATGATAAGCAGTATTATTCCGATTATAATAATTTTTTTATTGTCCATAGGATAGACCCCATTTTTTAATGAATATTAATATGTTTTTTCTAGAACAAAAATTTAATGATTTGATATTATAATTATAGTCTGTCTAAACATTATAATGTTCTTTGTTGAAACATTCAGTTATATGGGCTTTTCAAGTTAATTGATACAAAAGAAGTTTTCAATGAAATTGATTAGAGATATATTGAATTTAAAAAAAGAAAAAGTTAGTGAGAAATTAATCTCACTATTTAATTGTTATTTTTACTTTTTTGCTTGCTTCATTGTATGTACTGTCTCCTCTACAACTAATTTCGGTATTGTATATGCCTTTCTTAGTTAATTTAAGGCTGAAAGTAACTTGGCTTTTGGAGTTGGTTTTTCCAGTGTATGTTCTGCCGTTCACTTTCATTGTGACCCTAAGACCGCTTCTTAGATATGCTTTACCATCAGCAGATGATCCGACAATAGTACTTAATTTTACTGTGTACTTTTTGGTTTTAGCAGATGCTTTATATGTTTTTGCGCTTGCTTTGATTGTAATTGGTTTTTTCTCCAAGTTTACAGCTACAATTGCAAATGTGCTAGTGTAGTTTTCATTTCCATCAAAGTAAAATGCTAAAGTGTATACACCGGCTCTAACCATATTCAAGTGATATGGATCAAATGTACCGTTTTCGTTGGTTGTTCTGTTGTAGATTTTACTGTTTAAACCAAATTGTATGAAAACATTGCTAATAGGTTTGCCATTAGCATCTAATAATGTGGTTGCATAAGCAATACCTTGTTCACCAGCTTTAGTATCCACAGCATAACCTCTAATAGTTATAGCGTTATCGGTTATGTTAAATCTAGTAGCTAAAGGTTTTACAGATACGGAAGTAGATTTATGTGCGCTTTCATAAATGTCGTCACCTGAATATAATACAACAACACTATGATTGCCTACAGCAATGTTAGGAACTGCGTAGTTAACTTTTCCTTCCACTAATGGTATCACTGTTTCAACACCATCGACAATTACTGTTACATTACCAGTAGCTCCAGGAATGTCAACAATTATAGGGACGGTGTCACCGAATTTCACATCATCCGGAACGGCAATTGTAATGTTGGCCTCCGGTTTTTCTACCTTGTTGATAGTACAGTCAGCAGAAGTGATGTTTGTATTGAATAGGGAATCTCCCATGTATGTTGCGGTTACAGTGTAGTTTCCAGGTTCGATGCTGTTGGTATATGTTTCTACGTGGCCGTTTATAACGTCCATGTACATGGTGTAGTTTTCACCGGTTTCTTTACATATCATATAGAATTTGACCAATCCAGTTGCATCTTTATCCAAGTCAACCATAATCAGAGCAGTGTCTTTATCAACAATAATGTTGAGGTCAATAGGAGTATCTTTCTTGGAAGCTTCTGTTATTGTGAATGTCACTTTGGTATTGTTCATATTGAAGTCATCATCACCAAGGTAAGTTACATCAACGAAGTAACTGTTTGCAGGCAATATAGTTGTTAGTGTTGCGACACCATCTATTACTTCAATATTGGTAACAGTATCACCAACGGTTAGTTTTACAAATCCGGTTGCATTTTCATCAACATTCACAGTTAAGGTAACTCTGTTTCCAATCACTTTAGCGTATGCTGTGATTGGTGTGTCCTTCTTAATGTGGCCTTTGATTGTGAAATCTCCAGAGGTAATGTTGGTGTTAAATCTGCTGTCTCCCATGTATGTTGCTAATACGGTGTAATCGCCGATTTCAAGAATGTCTTCGAGAATGGCTTTTCCGTTAATTACATCGGAGTATACTACATATTCTTCTGTTCCGGTTACTTGGAATTTGACGAGGCCTGTTGCAGTTTCGTTAAGTGTTACGGTCATTGCCACGTAGGTTTCGTCTGTCACGATATCCATGGAAATTGGTGTGTTTTCTTTTTCAGGTTCTACAATTGTGAATTCGCATTTTGTGGAGTTCTTGTTGTAGTTTTCATCACC
>Ga0129306_1001034_pt1 | contig 35920 bp, 38 predicted proteins | sample P827metagenome_FD_94438 | JGI IMG/M metagenome (GOLD analysis project Ga0129306, IMG submission 94438) | Capybara group fecal microbial communities from Wisconsin, USA - P827 metagenome | ecosystem: Host-associated > Mammals > Digestive system > Large intestine > Fecal | place: USA: Wisconsin...
ATCCATCAACATCCCAGAAGGCGTGACGAGCGTTGGCAGCAATGCGTTCCAAGGCTGCACCAACATCACGGCTTTAGACCTGCAATGTCAGAACGTCGGAAACTGGTTTGGCGATAGCAAGACCAAAATCACAACCATGACTTTGGGAGAGAAAGTGAAGAGCATCGGTGAATCTGCTTTCTCGGGTTTCACGGGTCTGACATCCATCAACATCCCAGAAGGCGTGACGAGCATTGGCGCGTCTGCTTTCTATCAATGTATTTAGAGACCTCTAAATAACCATAAACAATGAAAAATACATAGAGATAAACCGTTGTATATCAACCACTTTTAGATTTTAACACTTCAGACTTGCTTTTTGGTGGTTCTCAAAAATCCGCTTACCTTTGCAACGCATTTCTACCGCGGAGAATTTTGAGGGCTTTTATTTTGCCATCTCGTGGACTGGGTTGACAAAGGTTGACAAGAGTGGACAACGATTGACTGATGAAAGAGAGGGAAAGGAGCAAGGAAGTAACCTCATTTGAAGAACGTGACATCGTGGAATGAGTTGACAATGGGTGTCAATGATTGACGAAAGTTCACTCCGTGGCGGTTTGCAAGAAATTGATTGTAAAACCACATAAAAAGGAGTCAAATGAGAAAGACAAGAAAATGCGCCTTCTGCGGAAAGGAGTTCACTTGTAACAGCGGCTCGCAGAGGTATTGCTCAGAACATTGTGCCGAGGCGGCAAAGGCTCAGCGCAAAAAAAGGCAACAGGACTTTTTGAAGGCAGTCCAGCCAGTTATAGACATCGCCAGCCAGGAGTATCTTACATTCTCCAAGGCTGCCATCCTTATGGGCTGCTCTCGTCAGTACGTTTACAAACTGGTAAACGAGGGTAAACTTCCTGCATCACGAATCAGCAGCCGGATGGCATTCGTCCGCAAGGCAGACATTGAGAAGATGCTTGCAGGCAATCCTTATCATAGAGTATTGCCAGGCACTCCAACAAACAAGCCGTGCAAAACTTCTTCTTCCCTTTCGTCGAGAAAAGTCAACAACCACATACCCGAAACAGGTATGAGGTCATCAGAACCACTTGAATACATCTCTGGCGAGGATGTTATGGCTATCTACAAAGTGAAGCGTTCATGGCTCTACACTTCTGCCAAGAATAACCAAGTACCCATTTGCAAGATTGCAGGCAAGAACTATTATAGCCGAAAGCACATGGATGCACTCTTCGGAGTGACAGCAGAGATTGAAGCCCTGACAGAGTGGCTGACAACGGATGAGGCAGAATCTCTCTATTCCACGACCAAGGAATCCTTGCGCACCCAAGCCTACCGCCGCCATATTCCCACCAAGCGAGAATATGGCAGGACCTACTATTCAAAGAAACATCTTGATGACATCTTCCGCCCCGACCTGAAGGCGAGTGATGCCTATTACACCACAGCCGAAGCTGCCGAGAAGTACGGCATGACCAAGAGCAATATCTGTGTCATCGTAAAGGCGAACAACCTCACGAAGGTGAAAGTCGGAGTGCAGAACCTCATCGTCAAGGAGGAATTAGACCAAATAATGGCAAGCAGACTGGCGCAATTCGGGGCCTACAGGCTTCAATAACGCCCAATAATAGGCATCAACTGCGTGAAAGTACAATTATCCATGAGTTATGAATGGGTAAGTTGGCCACTCTTCCATCACGCAGTTACTTTGCATCCGCTATGAGATGCATAGCCTTCGATTATTAACAAACAAATTTCATACAAGTATGAGTAACATTTGTAAGACAGTAACCTTGCGTACGCGTAAGATAAAGAAAGGTACGCAACTGAGCTTCTACCTTGACTACTACCCCGGCTACAGGGATGAGTCAACCATGAAGGTACAGCGACATGAGTCACTTGGCATCTACATCTTTGCCAAGCCCAAGAACCAGCGCGAGCGTGACTACAACGAGCGCATGACGGAGAAAGCCGAGGCACTGCGCTGCCGACGCTATGAGAGCATCGTGAACGAACGTTACGACTTCTTCGATAGGGAGAAAGAAAAAGGAAACTTCCTCGCATGGTTCAAGAAGAAGGCCGATGCCAGGAACACCAAGTGGCAGAACGTCTATAAGCATTTCGAAACCTTCTGCGAAGGGAAATGCACTTTTGGTGAAATAGACGTTGACCTGTGTAACAAGTTCAAGGAGTACCTTTATACCGCTCCACAGACCATCCACAAGAAACAGAGATTGCACACCAACACCATTGCCGGCTACTGGTCAACCTTCCGTGCCGTGCTCCACACAGCCTACCGCGACCATAAGATCAAGGAAAATCCCAATGGCTTCCTTGACAGAATTGACACCATCCCAACGGAGAAGGAACACCTCTCACAGCCGGAACTCGTAAAGCTTGCCAACACCGACTGCAAGGAACCTGTATTGAAGAAAGCCTTCCTCTTCTCTTGTCTGACGGGACTCAGAAAGAGCGACGTCAAGGCATTGACATGGAAGAAGATTCAGCCATACGGTGACGGAGGCATGTATATCACCGTGCGTATGCAGAAGACTCAGCAGCTCGTGAACAACCCTGTCAGCGAAGAGGCTCTTGAACTCATCGGCTTCTACGACGGAGAACATGAACCTGATGCAAAAGTGTTCCCCGACTTCAAGGACAAGATGACAGGAACGACATTGAAGAGCTGGCTGAAGGCAGCGGGCATCACCAAGCACATCACCTTCCATTGCGCCCGTCATACTTTCGGCTCCTTGCAGGTTGATGCAGGAACAGGTATCTATACCGTCCAGCACATGCTCGGACACAAGAACGTGGAAACCACTCAAATTTATGCTAACATGGCTGACGAGAGCAAGCGCGAGTCGGTCAACCGCATCACGTTGAAGCCAAAGATAACTCCGCAACTGAAAGTCGTCGGGCAGGGATAAACCTATTTGTTGGTTCTATTTCTTCGAGAAATGAAACCAAAGATACTATTTTCACGTCACAAACGAGGGAAAATGAGAACCAACACGATTGGCTCTCATTTTTCGTTATACCTTTGTAGGGCAATCAAACAACTGCGAAAAAGGAGGAAAAGGCCAAGTGTGAAAATCATACTCACTTCAAGTATGATTCACAAATAAACATAAAACACTGGCCTACAGGCGGAAAGGATATACGTCATGTACAAAAATCTTCTTAACTTTGCAGCACAATTTCTGAAACAACGAACAATAACACATAAAGACAATGAAAATAGATTCACCATCTTCAATCACTTCACGTGAGGCATCTATCCGGCTCGAATGGATATCCACAAGAATACTGCCGGGAGTTGCAGTACTCCTTCTTTCAATTCCACTAAGCCAGTGGGCTGACTCAATCCTTCCCGATGGCATCGTTCCTGTATCTATCATCTACTTGATGATTGTAATAATCCTATGGTCAATGTACATGGCTGTGCAGTATGCTTTTGTTGGTATGGCGCAGACGAGGAAAACCAAAACTCATGCTTGCAATAATCAAACTGCAACAAATGAATCAACGGCACAGAATCCTGTTTTTCTTTTGGAGGCAAAATCTATTGTTGCTGAGTCAGATGTGAATGAAAATGTTTGCGATGCTGAAGTGGTCGAGGAGATAGCTGAGAAGACAACAGTTACAGATTCCAATGTTATATCGGAAGAAGTCAATCCCGTTAATGAGCCATCCACTGTTGCTACTGCTCCTGCCAGCTCGACCTATCAGCAAGGCATTGATGACTTTTATCAGAGTCAGGCAGAAAGCCAAAAGAGGAAACTGGACACCATTCATGAATACCTTCTATACATCATGTCTCCTTTTGTCTATGAGGAGGACATGGACGAGTTCTGTACAGACCTTTTGAGATTCGCAATGGACCACAACTACCGCCCAGAAGTTGAGTGGAAGAGATTCAAAACCAAGCTGAGCAGCTTCGATGTCCGCCATCTGGTCTGGAGCATTGCCATAAGATTAGGACTCGGCAAAGGCAAGGTTTACAGCAACGATGATTGCGCCTGTTATATCGAACGCCGTTTTGCTTCTTTGTGTGTAACAGCCAGTGGAGAGCCATTGTCGCATAGCACACTCAGGAACTTGACAGTCACATCCAACAGCGACCAGATACATTGTGACATCCAGGGGGCAGACGGACTGCTATTCCATATTCCTTCACAACTGGGCATAGAGAAAGACTGAAGATAAACTTTCTCACCTCTCCTATATCAATACATAGACATCACATATTAGAACCACATCATAAACCGAACTTGGTGTGGTCACGATGTGCCTATGCCCTTTTGCGCTGAAATCTTACCCCCAAAAACAGCCGTAATCTCAATTGTTATTCATTATTCTTACATGTTCAAAGTTGTCAAAATGACGCTTCAAAATCCCATTTTACCCACGTATAACGGCCAAAAAGAAGGCTCAACTGCGTGATAGTTTCGTGATGCACCAGTTATAAAACTGTGGCTTGCCCTCCGATTCATAACGGGGTTCCTTTGCAGCACGATTCCACTAAAGGGTCGTGTTGTAAAATGATAAAAGATCAAATTACGTTCAATGACCTTCCACAGGTCATCGCCGAACTTCGGGATGAAGTATCAGGCATGAAGGCGTTACTGCTGAACCTTCAGAACAGACCAACTCAGCAGAGAGAGAACAGACACCGCCCTGTCACACCAGAGCAGGTTGCCGCGTACACCAACATTCCCCTTGCGACCATCTATCAGAAACTCGCGAACAGGGAAATCCCCGGCTCCAAGCCAGGCAAGAGATGGGTTATCTACCTTGACGAGATTGACAAGTGGCTGGAGGCGAACCGCAAGAATCCCATTCCTCTGACGGATGAGGAACAGAACGCTGCCATCCTTGCATCGCACAAGCGCAAGCCCAACAAGTCCAGCTGGAACGATGAAGGTTTAGCTCGACGAAGTCAACCTATTGCAAAACCATTTGAAGGGGATAAAATCTAAAAACAAGCAATTATGAACGAGCACAATAATCATTACTGCTTCATTCTGTCCGAGGAACAGATGAAGTACCTACGCAGCAAGAAGTACAAGATTGATCGCATGGAATGCTTCATGTCGCTTGTTGAACTTGCTGAATGCGAAACGAAACTGGTACAGATAAGCAAGACTCAACAGGTTGAAATCTTGCCCGGCCAAGTGATGGTTGACAATACCCGACTTGCCAAGCTTTGGGATAAAGACCGCAAGACGGTTCCCAAACTTATAGAGGCAATGGAGGCTCTGGGTATTTCCTCTTCACAGAAGGTAGGAGATAACCGCATCCATACGCTTCATGCTTTTTCGGGCTGGTATGTGGATGGCATATTTGTCAAGAATCCGTTCGCAACAAGAAGGAATGCCGACGGCACTGCAATCGTCACCGCGGAAGTTCCACCTGCAAGGGTATTAACTATTGATGTGTCGGATGACAGAAACAAAGGTGCGGAAGGTTCTGACTCTGATAGCGACAATTCCCAAGGAGGAAACGCGGGTGTGATTCCGTCTGCCGATAGCAGGGTTCCCCATCCATCACCACAATCTAATGATAGTAACAATGTGGGTAAATCTGTGACGGATGGAAATACTTCCGATTCTTTTCAGAACAACATTTCCCATCAGTCTGCTGACATCCCTTCTTCGCATGTAGAAGCCGATGGCAGTCAGAAAGATAATGCAAGTCGAACGCAGAGCCAAACTCGTTTGAGCTATGCTGAGACGCAGCTTATCTTATCTAATGAAGGGAAAAGAAATGATGAGCTATCAGCACAGCAAGAAGGACAACCGCCACAGCTTAACAGAATCACATCTGAAGGTAATAATGACTACCATCAGAAGCCTGACAGCTATTACAACCCTAATGGTTTCCATAGCAAAGAGTGACAGCCTTGAAGGATTCTGGTCTGAGACCTGCACCGTCCAACCATCCCAAGGGAAGTTTGCCGATACTGGCTGCAAGGCAAGCCTAACTGGACTTCTAAGCCCTGACGGGAACTTTGGAGTTAAAAGCCCCGCTTTTTTAGAGGGACTTTTCGAGAAATCCTTTTGTAGTACAAAACAGGTGTCCCTGTTTCTGTCCTCCTAAAAGTTTCTCGGGCTACTCGCAGGCTCGCAGACCGTGTCCTTCTTTCTAACCAATTTATTTTCATCCCCTTTCATTAAAAAACATTGACATGAAGAAAAAGAAGATAACCAAGAAACCGCCGACCAGAGTACATGCTTTCAGATGTACCGATGAAGTCTGGCCGCAACTCAAAGGACTTGCCAACGAATGTGGGGTAAGCCTGAACCGCTATCTGACCGAAACAGGCTTGAAGCACCATCCACGGCAGCGGCTCACCAAGGAAGAGGTCGATGCCCTTAACTCCCTTGTCTATGCAAGGACTGACCTGATAAAAATCACCAGCGTCCTTTCCAAGAAAACGGAAGAGGAGAAGTTGAAACTCTTCAGGACGGAGAAGTTTATGTCATGGTGGATTAGGTCAAGTGCAGAACTCATCCAACATTGGTATAGCATCGAAGAGAATATTTCATCTCCTGTGCTGACCAAGGAAAGGAGCGAACTATGATTATGCTTGCAAAAGTCGTACCCTACGGCGGCAATGCCGTAAGGTACGCATTAGAGAAAGAGAAGGCAAAGGTGGTCAGGGTAAACCACATGCCTGAAGGTATCGAACCGACCGCCATCTGGTATATGATGAAGCATCACTGCCTGCTGCATCAGCAGGACAGGACAGTCGGGCGAGCTTTGGAACGTCTCATGGTTCAGTTTGTAATCTCCCCCTCCAAGGAAGAGGCTGCAAACTTCACTATGAATGACTGGGCTAACCTTCAAGATGAATCGTTGGAAACTTTGGATGCTGTCGGTCTTATCCCCAAGGGCATGGAGAAGGAGGTGAAGACCAATTTCCGCAACTCAATGAATGTGGGTGGACTTCACTCTGATTCCAAGTCGGGAACGCTGCACCTCCACATGGACTGCTGCCGTGTTGACCTTGAAGGCAACACCAACGATGTCCATGATATTCACAAGAGGGCAATGATGGCTGCGGAAATTATCAACATGAGACATGGATGGAAACAGCCACAGGAAATACGTGACATGCGAAAGGAAGAGATTGCGGAGTTCTGGAATACACCCTACAGAAGATGCAGGAGTTTGACGTTGACTTCTATTTCAAAATGCTTCGTATGAAAGGCTATGAGGTTACGCCTCGTTACGACAAAGGCAAGAAACTGGTTGGCTACACGATCAGCAAAAATACCTCAGTGTTCAAGGCTTCTGAAATCGGTCGCAAATTCATGGCATCACAGCTTGAAGCCACATGGAAGAAGTTCCATCCAGAGCCTACTCAGGTCAGAGTGAAACCTGCTTCACCGACTGTCACCCCATGCAGCCGTCCGTCTCGTCCTGTTACTCCAAAGCCGACATCTATCCAGCCCAAGGTTCAGCCAAGAGTTCAGGCAAAGCCTGTGCCTTCCCTCACTACGTTCAACATCGATACACCTATTGGCAGCAAGGCTGTTGAGATTCCTAACTCGGTCAAGGATATTTTCCTCAATGAGGCTCAGATTCCAGAAGACAATGATACTGCCACTGTAGAGAATGTTGCCCATACTGCAATGCTTCTCTTTGCTGGCTACATCGATGCCGCAACATCCATGTCCGAATCTTGCGGAGGTGGCGGCGGTTCCGTTCCTGAGTCTGGTTGGAGCAAGAAGGATGACGAAGATGAACGAATGTTTGCCCATCGCTGCCTATTGATGGCACATTCCATGTACAAACCAAAAACAGTTAAACGCGGTTTCCACCGTTAAAACAATCACATATATCTATGATACGAAAAAGTAAAATCAAAGAGACCCAGCCCGACTTCGAGGACATGATGAACGAGGTCGAAGAGGACATTCAAGAGCAGGATGCCGAAGAGGAGATTATCAACCATGTTCCTGAACTAAAACAGTTGAGTACCGACATTGACAAGGCAACAACTGCAGTCATCAATGCCAAGCTATCCTTGGAATCTTCAATCCGCCAAACCCAGCGTGAAGAAGGAGTGCTCGGTGCTGCCGTGAATACCATCAGTGGCAAGGTTGATACCATCAATGAGCATATTGATCAAGTTATGAAAGATGCGCCCACAAAGTTGAAGGTGGCTGTAACAGTATGCGATGATGACTGGGAGAAGATGCAAAAACTTCATAGCCAATGGTTGGAACAGGAGAAACAGATGCTTGCCGACCAATACAAACAGCAGGAAGTACTATGGCAGAAGCAGAGTCACAGACTTACAGAGATTGTGAGGAATAACGAGGGTGTTTGGCTGTCACAACGTCTGTTTTACATTGTCGGTTCCCTTTCCCTCCTGTCAATCATAACGATTGTGTTGGAGATTGCCTTCTATGTGTATTTCCATTGGATTCAATAAGAGCCGCCATGTCTTGTCTTGTTAAATTCTATTCTCCGAAGATTTCTGCCAGAGCCTTTTCGATAATCGGTCCGCGCAGACCTCGCCTCAAAATCTTGCCGTCGGGGGCAAAGAGGATGATTTCTGGGATGCCGGTGATGCCGTAGAGGTCGGTGGCTATATGTTGCGAGTTGATGATTTGCGGATAGGGAACCTTCTCTTCCTCAATGGCTTTCAGTGTGGCTTCGGGCTTGTCCCACGCGGCGATACCAAGGACTTGCAGGCCTTGGCCTTTATGCTTGTTGTAGGCGGCGATGAGGTTCGGTATCTCCGCACGGCACGATCCGCACCACGATGCCCAGAAGTCCACAAGCACATACTGTCCCTTGCCTACATAGTCACTGAGACGAGAGGTCTTGCCCTCGTACTCCACAGCGAAGTCCTTAAACATATCGCCGGCCTGCGGGGACTGGGCTTCTTTAAGAAGTTCCTGCTTCAGCATGGCAAGATCGACAATTGTGTGCTGCACTTCCTCGCTGCATAAGTCCAGCATCGCCAATATGTCCTTTGCTCCCATCTCAACATGTTGTGAGAAGACAACGACATAGGTGGCGGCAGGGTCTGAGGCATGTTGCCTGACAAAGCGGAACGCCTCTTCCTTCACCTTGTCGGTTTGGTTGGACAGGTAAAGGTCAGATAATTTGTGTTTTATTCCAACACATGTGTCGTTGAGCGGTGTGCCCAGGAAGTCAAAACCTTCCATCTTGATGTTGCCCGGTTCCAGGATGAAAGGGAAGTCTTGGGTACTCTTGTATTCGCCATCGTCGTTGCTGAAGGTCGTCTCCACCACCAGTTTGGAATAGAGTGGTCGTCCGATGGTTCCGCTGATTTGGAACTTATTGTCCTCAACTTTGTACTTGACCTTTTTTTGCCCTGACGTTTTAATCGAAATGGAGTCGTTCAGGATGTACATTGAATCTGCCCTTACATTAGCCTTCTTCCATGCATTGATGAAGTAGGAAAGGTCGCCGCTGACGGTGTAATTGTTTTCTTGCGCCTGTGCGGTCATTGCGACAAGGGCAAGCAGGATGATGATGATGGCCTGTTTCATTTTCTTTTAAAGTATGTTTCAGAGTTTCTCGGAAAAGATGTGAGAATTACTTCTTGGTTGTGATAAGAATGACACACTTGGGTTCAGCCTTTGATGTCTTCTTGTATTCCTTAGCGTATTTCATGTAAACGGAACTTCCCTTGTCCTTGATAACAGTCATGTTGTCAATCCTGGACGATGACAGGGATTCGATTTCAGAGTAGGGGACAATCTTTCCATCTAGCACATAAACAACCTCATATGCTTTTGCATAAATTTTGTCAGTAGAAACGCCTGTATTAACAGATTCGCCAGACTTTATGACTCTTGTTATTTCTTTTTGTGTTGAAAGAAAAGGAAAGAAACGAGTAAATGGATCGTTAGATTCGCCAGACTTTATTTCTCTTGTTATTAGGTCAGAGGTAATAATCGAGTGGAGGTTGCGTTCAGAGTCAATGGAATAGTTGTAAATAGTCTTGCCAACTAACTGTGACCCGTCGAAGTTTTCGACCTGCTTACCATCAATCACGTAGATTGCCTTTCTCGTTTCCTGTGCACCCATAGTTGCTACAGTGAATACTGCTACAAGCAGCAAGAGAATGTTTTTTTTCATCTTGAAGAATTTAAAAGTTTATTACTTGGGATTTTAATTCTATCGAAGTTCCATCAGAACATCGTCTTAATATGTACGAACTTGGTGGTTCATTTGAGGTAGAAGTCTTTATGATAAAGCCATCATTACATGAAGATGCTGTTATGGTCATATTATCACCTCCTACATCAGAAAGGATGTTAATGGCTTCCAGTAATTCAGAAGTGCTAATCTCGGGCTGTTCCTTAGCATTGTCTGTAGGGCGGACTGGCAAAAACAAGACGGCGCATATTATAGCGGCAACGGCTGAAACAATCCAGCGCAGAGCGACAATCTTGCTTTTTTTACTTCCTTTTTGCATCAGTCGGTCGAACTCCTCGGCTTTTTCATCTGAAAGGACAAAGCCGCCACTGAGCCTGTCGGTCGCATCCATAAGTAGCCGCATATCCTCGTCCTCTGGTGCGAGTGGTTCTTCTGCATGGCTATAGAAGTCACGAAGCATACGCTCTTCCTCTGCGGAGGTCTCTGCATTCAGATACTTTTCCGCCAGTTGCCTCCGTTTTGTTATGTCATAGATATTTGTCATTTCTAGTCCCTCCTAATCTTTAGTATTTCCATCAGTTTCTTTCTCGCAGCACATATCATCGTCTTTGTGCTGGTGGGTGTTGCATTACAGGTTGCGGCGATTTCCACCATTGACATTCCTTCGGCTCGCATCATCAACATTCGCTGTTGCGTTCTCGGTAGTCTTGCCACAGCATTGCTTATTATCCTCTCGGTGTCGTGAGCAATCATCGACTGGTCAGCCTGCACGTTTCCGATGATGTTTCTGGCCTCGTCAAGCGGCTCATGTTGCTCTTTATTGAGTTTCAAGATGTCAATGCACACGTTCTTTGCAATCAACATAGCCAGTGCTTCGGGCTTCTGATATTCGCTTAGCCTGTCTCGCATCTGCCACAGACGTAAAAGAGTTTCTTGTACGGCATCCTCTGCGTCGTAAGCTAATTCCTGCCTATTGAAGAAACTGCGGCAGAGATTCATCAGCTTCGGATGGACGGATATTGCGATATTTTGAAAGTCCTGCGATTCCATTTTGTTTATGCGCTTCTGCTATTAACACGAATAAGAACGGGAAAGGTAAACTAAAAAATAGAAATATTTCGTTTGAGGCACTCATTTCATGATGTGAGTTCCTCCAAAAGTCTATTCAGACAGCAAAGTAACACTTAACGGCACAAAATGCCCTTGGCGATGCATGAAAATCAAGTGCCGAGGGCGAAAGACTGAAAATAGTTTCATAGTTTTATTGTTGTTGGGTGTCGAGAGTGATGTCTTTTCGGATTTTGGAAAGCATCTGGGGCGTGACGTTTAGGAAGGAAGCAATAGCTGCGAGCGGTAGATGCTGCACGATGCCGGGACAACAGCGCATTAGCAGTTCATAGCGCTCACGAGCTGTAGTGCGGTGGAAATCCAAGTGGCTCCTGCGGGCTTGGAAGAGCAAGTGCTCGGCCACGACGGCACGAAGTTCCATAGTCTCACCATTATCACGGAACTATTGCAACAATTGTCCGCCGCTGACTCGGAAGATTCGGCTGGACATCATCGCCTCAATCGTCGTCTGTGCCGGACGACCGTCAAGATAGGCAGGATAGTCTCCCGCAAACTCGCCCTCAAACGAGAACCACGTAATATGTGCCTTGTCGTCGCTCATGCCATATTTTACATATTTGAAACATCCTTCAGTGACAAAAGCGAACCACCGTGCAGGGTCACCCTCGCGCTCCAGTTGGTCACCCTTGCGGTAAGCAATCTCCTCACCCTCCCGCTCGCAGAACTCCCGAAGTATCTGCAAATCCAAGCGGTTATTATTGAATTTCTGTTCCATATTATCGCGTTGCCTTATGATTCGTCCAACATCTCTCCATGTCCATGGAGTATTCCTACAGAAACTTTCCCCACCAATTCCTCCTTGTAGATATTGAGATGTTTGTTTGATTGGTCATATTGTTTTCTGTTTTGTGGGTACATATGAATATGAAAAATCCAAAATTCTGCTTGGAGAACATTGTAGCCATAAAGATCACTTTATTATTTTGCTCGCTACATCTTCAATAAAGGCATTCCATCTATTCAGATAGCTAATACCTGCTTCTATTTCTTCTTGTTTCCAAAATGCAGATAAGTAATACTTGAAGGCATCCTCTCTATTGTCCGTTAGATAAAACTCAAAGTCACGACCAGAAAAGCCTTTGCTTATAACATCATTAGCTGTCAGTCCTAATCCTGCCAAATACCTCTCCGTTTCCGCACATCTCGAAAGAAGATCTTCCCGGATATTCTTCAAAAGACTGTATTTTTCAATGAGTTTTTTGAACTTTACAAATGAAGGAGTCAATGCGTTATAATATAGCCAAACAAGTTCATATCGAGACAATGTTCCTCTTAGCAAAGATATATACTTGTATGCCACATCAAAGGGAAATCCTTGGGAGTCCACGAATTGAACTATTTTATATAAATGCCGGAAATAGTGATCATAATAAGTTGGAATCCATGTATTATCATAAGCTTCTAAACCTTTTCGATGCAGATACCCTCTATATCCTCTTATTTCTCTTCTTTGGTCATATTCGTCTTTTCCAGATTCTTCAATCTTTGCTTCCTCAAAGGTGTATCTAAAAACCTCTCTTCCTGCTACAGTATAGTATGATTTCCAATAATTTGGGCCGGAAGATTGCTCTACGCCAGGTGGTATAATTAATGGGTCTTCTATTTTGTAATCAAATCTAAGAGCTGCTACTATCTCTTGATGCAAATTTAGCATATTGTAAAAAAGATTCTCAAAGCGCTGATATTTGAGCGTTTCGTTTTCTTTCGCAAATTCTTCGCGTTGTCGTGCCATTTCTCTACGTTGCAGATTCAAGTCTCTGTTTTGAAGAAATAATGTTACAATCACTCCTGCAAAAGCAAAAGCTGAAATAATAGCATTAACACCGCCCCAACTGTCGCCGAACAAACCTCTTGCATTTAACAAACTACTTTCTGTTCCTTCAATATTTTGATTAGAAACGAACCAATAGGATAGGCATATTCCAACAATACTCACAGCTAAACATACCAATAGCGACACAATTAAGATAGCCCAAACAGACCACCCTTTTTTATCCACATCGGATACCAATAGATAGACTTGTTCTTCGTCCATTTTCAATAGTTCCTCAATCCCAATCTTAATTACAGGCTTTTCCTTTTTTCGCGCTGTTAAAATTTCCTTCTGCACCCATTCAGAATGATATTGAGGAGAAATTATTTGGAGCACAACATCACATCTACTTAATTCCTTGTCAACACGTCTCTGATTTCCTTCTTCATTATGAAGCCTGTCAATAAATACTTCTGAAAAAGATTTTATGCGAGACTCTACCAGTATTAGTTTTTCATCAGTTATCGCAGGGTCTTTCGAAGTATAACTTACAAATACTTTCATTGTATGACGCCCTCCTCAATTAAAACCCAACAAACAATAACAACAGCAATAATCACAGGATAAAATAGAACAGAACCGTTAAAAACCGACCTCCAAAACCTGTATCCTTTTTGTCTAGTTTCTGGTAATGTAAATTCATCGTTGTTTTCTGTGTCCGTATAGCGTTGTTTAATAGCCTCAAATCTAACGTCCATAGCTGCACGTAGTTTCTCTTGATAAAAATAAGTATAAGAATCAAATGCCCAAAATAAGGCAACAATACCGATAACGACAGGGAACCATTTTTCAACAGAATAAATCGTTGGAGCTTGTATCATTGCAGCCACAAAGATTCCAAGCAGCGTAAACATGATTTTCTTTGCCTGCATACTATTCCTAGAAAAATTAAGAACAGCGTTGTGCAACTGGTCAATGATTTTCCAGTCTATCTCACTATCGATGTCTCTCGGTTTTTCTTGAGGTATGTTCAATTGAACGTCTACCTTTGGCTGTAAATAATTCCAAAAACTCATATCTGTAATAACACTTTTATTGTATCCTGTCTATATAATCTGTATGAAATAATGGGATAGTATGATCAACAGTTCCCGTTTTTTCTCCGCATATCTCTGCTTAAATCATATGGCTGAGATAACCGATTGTCATAGGCATTGTCAAGCATCAATCTAAGATTGTCTGGTGTCAATTTATTCCACGTCGTAACCGATATCTTGACTCCATCTTTCATCAAATTGTCTATAATACGTTCGGGCATATCAGGATAACGTCTCTCGTATTCACTTCTTGAATCAACACTAACCCAATTTGTAACTTCTGGATAAATCTGCGTTTTCTCGTTGGCGTATGGTATATGGCAGCCTTCGCAATAAGTTTCTGGTAGCATTACCACAACAATCCCCGATCTTTTGTTCTTCTTACCATCGTACATACTTGAGTAAATTTCCCAATCCACATGTTTGCGGTGTCGCGTGTTCGGTCCTACAAGCAGAATTGTGACGGAGGTGTCCTGAAGGTATTCATCACGAATTGTCTCTCGTATTTTTTGATCATCCCAGTCGTCCGGTATATCCCCTGTATCAACTGAGCCATCAATAAAAACGTCATTTTCTTTAGCCCATTCTACTAAACCATCTTTATAATGCTGATCATCACGATGGTAAAAACTTACAAAAACTCTATGCATGTTCAATTGTTTTTTTTAGTCCTTTAATTATCAATCCTACAATCTCTATAACATCCGTAGATTGAAATAAGATATAATTATCTTCATTTTCCAATCCGTTGTTAAGGCAATCTATACCATTCGCAACAATTTCTTTCAATTTATTATAGCCCATATCTATACTTTGATTATGGCAGAAAGACATGAAATTAGCATAGCGAGTTTCTTCACATGCTTCCTTTATAACATCTTCAACGTTCTTTTCTTTATTGATAAGGGAGATGATTAATGATGCAGCACCTCCAAATCCACCCAATAAATATATTGGATGACCTGCCATTGCTGATTGAATAAATTCTTCTATTACACCAGGCATAAAACCACTAAAGCCAGAAGTACGTCCACCGAGAATCACTCTCGCATTCGTCTCAGTTTCCATTTGTCTCCGCATCTTCAATAATGCCAATGCATAGATATAGTTATTATCATTATTGACTGGTGCTATTGGTTTGCTATTATCTCCCTTATATTCTTCTGGACATTCTACGAATACAGGATTAACACGACTATTTACATATTGCAATCTCATCTTATTGGTAAAACTAAGATAAGTTGGCCATGCAAAATAATTGCGGAAGAAAAAGGTATCTCGATCTACGTTCCCTTGATAATTCTTATATTGTAGCGACATGTCACTAAAGAGTTCTGTATAGCCACCTCGTCTTAAATCACCACCATATATCATATTAGCACCTGCTATTAGCAAATGTCGTGATAATTCTATTGTCAAGTCTCGTATCATATCTGTTCCATATCCTAGTACATCTGAATTTGGAACTTCTGACACGGAAACCGCTACACTCTTTCCTTTTAGATTTACTGTTTGTGCTAGCAATTGCATCGGAGTGAGAAACAGCTTTTCTTTTCCTGCTATCTTCTTCAAGACATCCAATTCATCCTTAGTAAGAGGTGGCTCAGGATAAATGATATTCGATGCAAGTTCTTCATATACATAAGAATAGGCCTCAGGTGAAAATGGTAATACCTTAAATGTGCTTCTGTCTGGTTCCTCCATTTCCTTACGAAGGTTCTCCAAATACTGTGCTTGACAATATTGATCTAATGCTGTTCGTAATATCAGTATCAGAACATCTGCCCAGTTGTCGTTGAAACGGATATACGGTATGTTAGAAATGTATGGAAAGCAACGTTTCACTTCACCATCAAGTAGGCTCACTGCTATTGCAGGTATCTTATTACTCTTTGCAAGGAGGACCTCCTTTTGGCACCATTCTCTTTCAGAATAGGTATTTGAATTCAAGATGACGAGTAGTGATTGTTCTCCTGCTGCATAGTTCTTTATTTGATTTTCAAAGTCCTGTCCATCGAGAATATCACTAGCATCAAAGAATGAATCCAACTTTGTTTTTGAGCGAATGAAATCTCTGAATTCTATTGCACGTTTTTGACCAATTTTATTCTCATCTTTCTTTGAGTGACTGATAAAAATCTTTAGTTTTGTCAGTTCTTTTCTGATAATAAAGCGGATAATGTTGTCAAATAATCGTATCTGAAATTCCTCCCAATTATCTCGTATAGAGAATGACTTCAAGCGTATAAACTGTTTGTCAGATAGACCATGACCGATGTCAAAGGCAAATTTGCTCAATTCAACACAAACAATCTGAACCTTATCAGGATTATCATGTTCTAGTGCCACCACTTCTCCTAAATACTTTTTCCACACATCACTACAATACATTTCGTCATCTACTAATAGTAAGATAAATGTTTTGTCTGTATTATCCAAACTGATTGACTTTATATCGCTCATCTTCTCGTCATCTCCAGTTCGCAGATAAACAGGGATGTCTAAGCCGTCCTCAAAAGGATGGTTTGCATCACGACAAAGTAGTTTATAGATATCACTATAAGTGGCTTTGCCTTGCTCATACTGACTATGAAACAAAACGTAAACAGCTAAATTCTTTTTCATGCGTATGAATCCATAATTTTGTTAAGTACATGCGATGCATTACTCTCAGAGAACGAACGGTTTTCTAATATAAACTGGTCTCTGTTAGTTCTTCTAATACTTGCGATCAAGCTATTGAGTTGATAAATACTCATTACAGTATTTACTACCTTCAAATACTCGGGCAGTTTATTTTTCTCAACGCCTTTTAAGCGGAGAACATTCAGCGTGACAACAGAATTATAAGCATAGCCTATTTCCCAAGGTACCCACATAGATCCAAAAGTGTTGAGTGAGAACAGTACTAACATGTGACTGCTATTCTCAATACCTCTCTTAATTGCACTAACCACTGATTGTGGATCGGATCTATTGATGCTACTGTCATATTGGTCAAAGTACACATCGATACCAGCATCCTGTAGATAGTCGGCAATAGTCCTTGCTGCATCGGAATCATTCTTCTGATGACTTATAAAGACCCTTGGCTTCTCCAACGTTGGTCGTGGGAGAACGCCGTTATAACTATCTCTTAGGTAATAATAGTTTAAACCTCTAACCATATTATAAGGATTGCTTATTTATCTGAGGAATAACCTTTTTCAACTCATCCAATCGATCGAAAAGTTTCTTTTTGCGAATAATTTCCTCATATGAAAAACGATTGTTGGTCTGAGATGTCTTCATCGATGCAAGATATTTATTCAAGTCATCATAATCATTCAAGATTTTGGCAACTTTGTAGAATTCTGGAATATCAGCAGACACATCGTTCAGACGGAGTAGTCGATACTCCTTGTCTTTAGCGCTAGCAAAGCCCACTTCCCATGGAACCCAATTTGATTCAAGTGTATTCTTAGACAAAACAATAATCATATGGGTAGACTTCTCCAGTCCTATTTTGATGGCTTTAACAACCTCATCAGGAGACTTGTGTTCTTTGGCAAGTATAGGATCGTTTTCGTCAAAATAAACGTTGATGCCTCTTTCCATAACGTAGTCAGAAAGATGTCTTGCGAAATCCGCATCTTCCTTCTTATGGCTTATAAACACACATGGGTGTGAAGGTGAAGAAGAAAACAAGCGTTTCTCACTCTCACTTAAATCAAAATAATTGTGTCCTCTTTCCATATGTCAATAATTATTATTTGCAAATCACTTGGGTATTATTATCTATTCATCACACTCTCTGCCAGCAGATACACTCGTGTCCCGAGTGTTTGTGGCCAGCGGTCGGCAGGATTCTTGTCTAACGCTTTTGCTCTCGCTATAGCTACCTCTACGTGCTCTATTAGCATTTTGGCATCGTAAGACGACTCATGATAGGAACCCATCTCTTGACGTAATCGTACCTTCAGATATGGATCAGCATTTTTCGACTTTCGGCGATTCTCCATCCATAATTGTTGTTCCTCCGGTGTCAGCAAAGTAGCATCAACCAGATGTAACAACAACCAAAGTTCGATGCAAGGATTACTCAGGGCAACGTGCATGAAGTTATCTTGAGCACATTCTGTAGCCACACGCGACAGCATCGCCTCAGTCCAACGATCTCTATCCACCACCAACCAAAGCTCATCATCAGACTCCAGTTCATAATGCCCTTTATAGTCGTTAAGTTGTTTCAATACATGTTCTGGACTGGAGTTGTTCTGTTCGTCCTTACTCCTTTCTAATATATGCACGTGCACGCGAGGATTGGTATATTCCTTTGCTAACGCTTTAAAATATATCCGCTCGGTGTCTTTGCCCTCAGAGGCTATGACTATCAGGCGGGCGTCTCGAAATGCTTCGCGACGTTCACGCATCAAACTATTCCTACTTCGCATAGTCCCAATGAATATTATTCAGTTCGCCAAAGAACGGAATCGCTCCATAGCGACCATTCAAATAACCTTTCTGTACATTCTCTCTTGGCTTGTACTCACAAAGTGAAGACAGATGGCTTTCTCCTTTTTTGTCTTTTTCTACAAACCAAACTTCATCCTGACGGATAGGGGCGGTAGAAAGTAGATTGGACTCGTGTGTGGTGCAGATTAACTGCATTTGTGAATCGCTTCTAAGCAAACTGTTATACATTTCCAACAATTTCAATGTCAACATTGGGTGTAAGCTCCTGTCAACCTCATCAATCACATAGACAGCATCATTAGCGCGCATATCGATAAGCATTGGAATGAAGTCGAACAAACGTGACGTTCCATCAGATTCTTCGAACATTTCGAATATATAGTCCGAGTTGCTGTCTTCCTTCTTGTGGATGGTTTTCAGCTCATGCCACTTCAGATTCTTCGACTTATCTTTTTCTGCAAAGATGAAGCGGTTCTCATTGTGAATCACCACACCTGTTTCGGAGCCTTTGCCTTCAAGACTTTCCTCAATCTTTTGACGGATTTCGTCGGGAATGCCCAATTCTTCAGGTTTAGACTCTACGCGACGAAGGTCTGAGATACCTGTTCCAAAATAATTTAGCAGTTCGCGCATCACAGTTCTGAACTGGGTGTCGTTTACAACTCGGAATGGGAAATCTGTTCTATGTGTATTGGGGAAGATGATATTCAGATTCTCAAACCATTTACGAGCGGATTTAATCGTATCTATTCCCTTTCCGTTACGCTTGATATACTCACTTAAGAAAGTACCCTTGGTAGGTGTGCCGTCAATCAGGAATTTCAAGAATTGTCCATCCTCATCTTTTAGGAACTGAGGTGCAATAGTATTATCCCAACTGTCACCATTGCGTTTACGTTCAAAGATCATGGTGTCATTGCGGCTGCCAGTCTTATATAGCCATTCCTCAAGCAAGCCGCCCTTTGAGAAAGCTACTCCATAAGCAAAGAACTGGTTGTCTGCCTTGAACTCCAATTCGACACTCGAACGCTCTTGGGGTTCATCAGTCATCTTGAAGTAATTATATTTGAGGTTGCTCCAACCATTCAAGGCAAACTCCTTGATAATCGCCAAACATTTTATGATGTTTGACTTTCCAGAAGCATTGGCACCATAAATCAATCCCATGCGGAGCACAGATATATCATCTCGCTTCTCCGCACGTGACACTTGCAACGGCAATTGGTCGCTCTTGCTGGCAGTGAACAAGATGCGCGTTTCCTCGTTAAACGAGTAAATGTTTTCAAATTTGGCTGACAATAACATAATGACGTCTGATATTTTGTAAAATTTCGTTGCAAAGATAATAATTTATTTCAAACCTTGGACAATTATTTGCGTTAAATATGCATAAATACGACAAAAATTATGCTATACATTGCCAATTTGTCAGTTATTGACAGTATTTTATTGGAAATTTGACTCTGGCTTAATATTTGCATGGGTAATATAAAGCGCTATGACATGTTTGTCAAAACTGGGCGCAGAAAGGAGGTGTAATAAATGGGAAAGAATCAACATGTTGTTCCGGCAGGAGGAAAATGGGGCATTAAGGGCGAAGGAAATTCGAAGCTAACATCTACATTTGACAAACAGTCTGATGCAATAGCTGCAGCTCGTCAAATTTCCAAGAATCAGCATTCCGAACTATTCATTCACGGTCGCAATGGTCAAATTCGAGAAAGAGATTCTCATGGAAAAGACCCATTTCCTCCAAGAGGATAAGTTCCTCAGCATTCTCTCCGCTTAGTGAAGAGTCCTAATTCTACAGGGACAGGTTGTAGTAAAGTACAAAAACTATAGAATACAAATTATATGAGTACATACAAAGTTCATAATTTAGGAGAGGGGGCAAGGCCCGCCCCTTTCGGTTACTCATCATGGTTGGATTACTGGGAAAAAGCAACAGGAATGAAAGCCAATAGGTGTCATAGAGTTGATTGTACCCAACTGCTAGCTAAAGCAACAGATGGTGCACATGTTCAATTAGACAACCCTAATGACAACCACTGGTACATTGTGCCACTTTGTCACAAATGCAACTGCCAGTTTGGAGCACATTTCACAGTCAGAGGACCATTGGTATCTGCGACAGACCCAAGCGTAATCCTATGGTGATAATTAGGATGTGCCATAGCGAGATAATCGCTATGGCATTTTTCTTTCTATTATCAAAGATACACAGACATGATAAGTTGAAACACAGAAAAAATACAATAATACATTTGATTGTTGAGGCAATTCCAAGTTCAAGATAGAAGTGCAATTTTTAGGTAGAGGCTAAGCCAAGACCAATACCTGAAAAACACCGAGGGGTTTGGGGGCGAGGAGCCCCCAAGAGAGGACAAGGAGAAGAAATTCAACCAGGCAATGCAAATAATCAATAAAGGGAGACCGAAATCTCCCTGGGATTAATTAACTTTGCATTGCATATGTACAAACAACTAACCCCGGAGCAAAGGTACACAATTTCTGTGTTGCTACAAAAGAAATGCTCTAAAAAGTCAATCGCAGAGGCGATAGGAGTGCACCCCTCTACCATCACGCGTGAGCTGAGGCGCAACTCAAGCCAGCGTGGAGTCTACAAGTGGGACTGGGCTCAAAAGCATACGGACAAGCGCAGCAGGCGCCAACCAGGGAACCGTGCCATCAGCAAGGCTGTGTGGGGAGAGGTCAGGCGTCACCTGGTAAATGACCAGTGGTCGCCGGAGCAGATTTCAGGCTATCTTGCAAGGGACGGGATAAGAATCTCCCATGAGACCATCTACAAGTGGATCAGGCAGGACAAACGGGACAGGGGAACCCTGTACAAACACCTCAGGCACAGGCTTAAGCATCGCAGCAGACCCATAGGGGCAAGCCGGACAAACATCCCCGGCAAGATCAGCATACACGAAAGACCGGCAGAGGCTGACGGCAGGAGATTCGGGGACCTGGAAATGGACACCATAGTCGGGCCGAACAACCAGCAGGCCATTGTCACAATCATAGAGAGGAGCACCAACAGGCTCTTCATGGAGAAGCTCAAGCACGGAAAGGATGCTGAGCATCTCGCACAGACAGTAATAGGGATGCTTGAACCGTTCAAGGACTGCATCCTGTCCATAACAACTGACAACGGGACGGAGTTCACGTGCCATCAGATGATAACAGAGGCTTTGGGCGCACAGGTGTACTTTGCAGACCCATATTCCTCATGGCAGAAAGGAGCCATTGAGAATGCAAACGGCCTTATCAGACAATACATCCCCAAGGCAATGCCATTCTCGGAACTCGACGACGAGGATATCGGGAGGATAGCAGACAAGATAAACGCCAGGCCAAGGAAAAAACTTGGATTTGAGACCCCTATTGCCTGTTTTGAAGAAAAAATCAACAGGTCTTATACAAATGTCAAATAAGAATCGTAACTTTGCAAACAAAACGGTAAAGAACATGAGAAAGTCTAACTACGACAGGCTCAGAGAAGCCTATCAACAATACAACGATGCCGAAACCGCATACATGAAGGCATGCGGAGGAGATGATGATACGGACAGATGGGAAAAGGAACATTATCTGGACGTCTGCACAGACCTACTGACTATTGCCGTCAAGGAAATCTTGGAGGACGAAGAGGACTATATACAATAAAAAAAGAAATTGCAGTTGCCGGTTGAATTCGCGAATTGTTTATAAGAGTTAAAAATGTTAAATTCGCGTTTGTTCCGCCTTCAGCAGAATCAGAGTCGTCATTTTTCTACCGTTTTAATAAAAACAAATTGGTATACAATAAGTTGCAAATACTATAATTGCACAGGACTGACATCCATCAACATCCCAGAAGGCGTGACGAGCATCGGGCAGTCGGCTTTCGGTGGTTGCACAGGTCTGACATCCATCAACATCCCAGAAGGCGTGACGAGCATCGAACAGTCGGCTTTCCATGGTTGCACAGGACTGACATCCATCAACATCCCAGAAGGCGTGACGAGCATCGAACAGTCGGCTTTCAATGGTTGCACAGGACTGACATCCATCAACATCCCAGAAGGCGTGACGAGCATCGGGCAGTCGGCTTTCAATGGTTGCACAGGACTGACATCCATCAACATCCCAGAAAACGTGACGACCGTTGGCAGCAATGCGTTCCAAGGCTGCACAAACATTACAGCTTTAGACCTGCAATGCCAGAACGTAGGAAAATGGTTTGGCGATAGCAAGGAAAGCATCACATCCGTGTCTTTGGGAAAAGGTGTCAAGAGCATCACCAGTGATGCTTTCTCTGGTTTCAGCAACCTGAGCAAGGTGTCGATAGACGACATCGCGGCTTGGTGTGCCATTGACTTCGGGAATGCCGATGCGAACCCGCTGAAGCAGGCAAAACATCTCTTCCGGGAGAACAGGGAGATCACGGAACTGGGAATTCCCTCGGATGTGGAAGCTATTAAACAATATGCCTTCTACGGTTGTGAAGGCCTGACTTCGGTGTCGATTCCGAGTTCCATAAAGAGCATCGGAAGCTATGCCTTTGCTGATTGCATCAACCTGACATCGGTTGTCAGCGAGATTGGCATCCCCTTCAAGTTGGACGAAACGTCCTTCACATATACCGATACGAGCTATCCCGACAACATCATCTACATGCTTGCAACACTGTATGTGCCAGCCGGTCGCGATGCATTATACAAGCAGATAGATGGCTGGAAGAACTTCACGAACATCATGGTCGTGCAGGCGGTAGAGAGTGTGTCCCTCAGCGAAACAAGCATCATCCTGGAAGAGATTGGCGCAACATGTCAGTTACAGGCCACCGTGTTGCCCGATGACGCCAACAACAAAACTGTAACGTGGGCAAGCTCGGACGAAGCTGTTTGCACCGTGTCTGAGACCGGTCTTGTAACAGCCACTGGCGTTGGCTCGGCCTCTGTCACAGTAACGACCGCCGATGGCGGAAAGACCGCAACGTGCGAAGTGACTGTCGTCATTCCTGTCAAGTCGATTGCCCTCGATGTGGAGAAACTTCAGTTGACCGTTGGCGAAACGGGGCAGATCGTTGCAACCGTCCAGCCTGATAACGCCACAGACAAGAGCGTGGAATGGACATCGTCAGACGACGCTGTTGCAACCGTGGATGAAAACGGCATGATAGCAGCCATCAAAGAAGGAACGGCCTATATCACCGTGAAGTCCGTTTCCTATCCCGAGGTAATGGCCGTATGTGAAGTAACGGTTGTAGAAGATGATGGCATATTCGCCATAGAGATGGGAGGAGCGCAGCAAGTCCGTGCCATCTACGACGTCTCAGGCCGAAAGGTTGAGACGTTGCAAAAAGGCTTGAACATCGTTGTCCTGCGCGACGGCACCATCAAGAGAGTGTTTATAAAATAACACTAACCAGTTCTGACACAAATCGGGGCGTCCTTCTCATCGGACGTCCCGATTTGCCTTTATTAAATGTTTATCCAACAAAATAAATGAGAATATTTTGTGGACTGAACATTTTGGTTTATTTTTGTGCCCGATAAGCGTATTTTACAAAGAACACTTTTTGATAAGAATAGTTTTTTCTATAGAACGTTTTCGTTAAGCCAAATGAGCAGAGCGATGCTTGCATCAGCTCTGCCATGGCGAGAAAACGAAGAATGAAATTCAACGAATTTGAAAGGAAAGTGTATTCTACAAAGAACACCTAATGAACCGGACTTCATACATAGATGAGAGCAGCACATCGGGCTACCTGACCGAAAGCTACGAGGGCCTCAGCGCGACGTTTACCGATATAGAACGCAGGCCGTCGCGGGGTTACTGCGATCTCTACCGCGCAAAACGCTACGGGAGGTGGTTCCTGCTGAAATGTCTGACGCCTGAGCATCAGGATGACGAGGCCTACCGGCAGATGCTGCGCAAGGAGCTGGAGGTGCTGATGCGACTGCAGCATCCGGGCTTGATGATGGCGGTGGGCATGGAGAAGGTGGTGCTGCCCGGACGCGGCGCCACAATGTGCATGGTGGCGGAATGGATCGACGGTACGACGCTCGCCGACTATCTTGAGACGCGGCCGGACAAGGGGCAACTGCGGCGCATCGTCATGGAATTGGCCGAGACCGTGGCCTACGTCCACCAGCAACAGGTGGTACACCGCGACTTAAAACCCTCGAACGTGATGATTACCAACAATGGAGGCTACGTGAAACTCATCGATTTCGGACTGGCCGATACCGACAGCCACGCCATCCTGAAGCAGCCGGCAGGCACGCTGCGCTATATGGCTCCGGAGCAGCAACGTATGGCGGAGGCCGACGTGCGCAACGATGTCTATTCGCTGGGCATCATCCTGCAAGAGATGAACCGCATAGGCAGGGTTGTGCCAAAGCGCATCGTGAGCCGCTGCCTGGCGCCCATCGACCAGCGCTGGCCCAACGCCGACGCACTGGTGGAGGCACTGCGACAGAGCAACCGCCGGCGGCGCCTGTTCGCCATCGCTGCGGGCGTGGTCCTGGCCGCAGCCATCATCGCCGTGCTGGGCTGGCAGATACGGCACTTGCAGCAAAAGGCGTACGGCTTTGAGGACCAGACAGCACAGATGGAAAGGCAGCTGCGCGTGCTGCGCCACGAGATCATCGACTTCGAGGACGAGGCTGTGAGGCGCAAGTGCATCGCCCACTGGGACAGCGACGACGACGGCGAGCTGAGCTATGCCGAGGCACAGGCCGTGACCTCGCTCGGCAAGGTGTTCACCGGCGACGGCGACATCATGTATTTTGGCGAGCTGAAACACTTCACAGGCCTGACCGCCATCGGCCGTGACGCCTTCTGCGATTGCGAGAACCTGCGGTCGGTTGCCATTCCCCGCAGCGTCCGCTTCTTCCAGCAGAATGCCTTCCGCCGAAGTGGGTTGCAGATGCTCTCTGTGCCCAGCACCGTGGTGGGTATCGGCGACCATTGCATGGACGACTGCCCACAGCTGCAGACGGTCATCTTCGAGTCGATGTTGCCTGCCACCAACGAGGGCGTGGTACCCCTGCAGGGCTGTCCGCAACTGTCGAACATCTTTGTCCCGAAATACGAAAAGAACGACGACTTCCCCAACCGTGTGGCGTGGAAGGCGCTGCGGCCCCTGATGAAGAGCGAGATAGCGTTTATCGACCCCGAGGTGAAGGCTATCTGCCTGCAGCGATGGGACCGGAATCACAACGGCGAGCTGTCTATCGACGAGGCGCAGGCCGTCACTTCGCTCGACGCTGAGTTCTGCCGCAACCCGGTCATTGAGCACTTCGACGAGCTGAGGTTCTTTACCGGACTGGAGGAGATTGGCATCAGCGACTTTGAAGATTGCCGCTCCCTGCGCAGCATCCAGCTGCCGCTGTCCATCCGCCACATTGGGGCATGGGCCTTCCACGATTGCAAGGGACTGCAACACATAGAACTGCCCGAAAGGCTGGAACGCATCGACCACGATGCGTTGGTGGGATGCGAGTTCAGCTCCATCTACATTCCCGCTGCCACGACAAGCATCGCCACCACCGCCATCACGAGCAACCCAAAGCTGACGAAGGTAGTGGTGAGCCCGGATAATCCCGTTTACGACAGTCGCGAGAATTGTAACGCCATCATCCATACGGCTACCAACACTATGGTCTCGGCCAGCCACGTAGCCCGCATCCCACGCAGCGTCACGGCGCTCAGCGACGAGGCTTTCAACTGGTTTGTTCCAGAGGAGGTCTTCATTCCCGATCAAATCACGTACATCGGCCCGTGGACGTTTGCCACTTGGATTAAACGCGTCTATCTGGAGTCACCCATACCGCCTTACTTCGACTCCCAGAACGGACAGCTGAACCTCATCAATCCTGGCAGCATGGGATTTCCTAACCCGGAGATCTACGTGCCCATCGGTTCCCTTGAGGCCTATAAGCAGGCCGATGGCTGGCGACAGTTAGCCCACCGCATCCGTGAATATCCGGTTGCCCCGCACTACAATCTCAGCAGCATGATAGCAGCGCAGATGCGCCAAGCCTTCAGCAAAGAAGAATGGCCTTGGGACAGGAATTTGTAAAGTTGAATGACCGTGAACGTTCCGTCAGCGTGAGGCGAGGCGCATGACGCGGAGGAAGTTCTCTCCCCAGACCTTGCGGAGGTCGGCGGCGGTGAGGCCTTCGGCCTGCAGACGGCGGGTGAGGTTCATCACCTCGGAGGCGTCGGCACAGCCGATGATGCCGCCGTCGCCGTCGAAGTCGGTGCCGATGCCGACATGGTCGATGCCGGCAACGTCAATCATGTGGAGGAGGTGACGGAGAGCGTCGTCGATGGTGGCAGGGCCTTCGGCCTCGGGACGGAGGAAACCGCCGTAGAGGCACACCTGCGCCACACCGCCACAGTCGCGCAGAGCGCGCAGCTGGTCGTCGGTGAGGTTGCGGGGGTGGTTGCAGAGGGCACGGCTGCTGCTATGGCTGCACACGATGGGGGTGGAGCTGAGGTGGAGGGCGTCGTAGAAACTCTGCTCAGAGGCATGCGAAAGGTCCACCATCATGCCCACGCGGTTCATCTCGCGCACCACCTTGCGTCCGAAGTCGCTAAGGCCGCGATGGGTGAAGATGGTCTCGTTCTCACGCGGACGAGCCGAGCCGCAAATGGCGTTGTTACCGTTGTGACAGAGGGTCATATAGATCACTCCGCGGCGGCGGAAGTGCTCCACAAGGCTGAGGTCGTCGCCAATGGCGTAGCCGTTCTCGATGCCGAGCATGATGGACTTGCAGCCCTTCTCCTTATTTATATAAAGCTCGTCGGGGGTGCGGGCAATGGCAATGGATTGTTTTGAGGGCTGAGGGCTGAAGGTTGAGGGCTGAGGGCTGAGGGCTAAAGGTTCGTCGTCAGGCTGATTGGCAAGTGCCTCGATGCCGTCGAGCAGGGCGTCGGCCTTGTGGGTGGCAGCGGCGTAGTCGTAGTGGCCGGGGAGGTCCTGCGGGATGTAGGCCACCATGATGGTGGCATCCAGATGGCCGTCGGTCATGTTGGGCAGATTGACCAGGATGCGGGGGTCACGACGATGGAAGTCGATGTGCTGATGAAAGAACATCGGCGTGTCGCAATGGGTGTCGAGGGTGAGGTTGTGGCGATGGAACGTGCGGGCACTGGCATAGGAGGATGCCTCGCCCACCAGCCAGCGGAAGAGGGGCATCATGGAGTCGTCACCACCCAGAATCATACACTCGGGATGCCACTGCACGCCAAGCATGGACTTGTAGGCCGTACTCTCGACGGCTTCGATGATGCCGTCGGGCGACAGGGCGCTGACGCGGAAACCGGACGCGGGCTCGCGCACAGCCTGATGGTGGAAGCTGTTGACGAGGAGCCCCGAACCCCTGCTGTCGTCTGAACTCCTGAAGAAAATTCTCTCCAGCAGCGTGTCGGGCAGCACGGTAACCTCGTGCGAGGTGGTATTACGGGGAGCGGGGCTCTGGTCGTGGTTCAATGTGGCGCCGCCCTGCACGTAGATGTCCTGCCAGAGCTTGCCGCCAAGCGCTGCCGTCATCACCTGAATGCCGCGGCAGATGCCCAGCACGGGCAGCTGCCTCTGGGCAGCCATGCGGACGAGGGGCAGTTCCTGTGCATCGCGCGGAACATTGGGAGCACCCACCTGGGGCAACGGCTCCTCGCCCAGCAGGCGGGGATCAATGTCGCCGCCACCGCTGAGGATGAGCCCGTCGATATGCTCCAGCAGGCTGTCCATCAGCGCCTCGTCGGCGTAGGGGGGGATGATGACGGGACTGCCGCCTGCCGCAGCGACAGAAGCAAAATACCCCTCCAGCATGGTACACATGCCGGAGGAGTAGTTACCTGTAATGGCAATCAGAGGAGACATCTTACTCCTCGATGCCCAGCACCTCGACGTCGAAGATCAGCGTGGAGAAGGGCTTGATGGTGCCCTGGTTGCGCTCGCCGTAGGCAAGGTCCTGCGGGATGTAGAGCATCCAGTGGCTGCCGACGGGCATCATGGTGAGAGCCTCGGTCCAGCCGGGGATGACCTGGTTGGCGCGGAATACGGCGGGTTCGTTGCGCTTGTAGCTGCTGTCGAACTCCGTGCCGTCGATGAGCGTGCCGCGGTAGTTGACCTTCACACGGTCGGTCTTGGCGGGCACCTTGCCCTTACCCAGCGTGATGACCTTGTAGAGCAGGCCGCTCTCGGTCTTCACCACATCGGGGGTCTTGGCGATGCTGTCCAGAAAAGCCTCGCCGGCCTTCAGGTTGTCGCCGAACTCGGCCATCAGGCTCTCCTTATGGAACTCCCCCATCAGGCGCTCAGCAATCTGCTGGGCTTCCTCCTGAGGCATCAGCATGCCCTTCTCGGTGGTACCGGCGATGAAACCGGCAAGGAAGTTCTTAATGTTGAGCACCTTGGTAGAGTCTTCGCCAAAAGCCTCATGGGTGACGCCGGGGATAATCTGCTCGCGCACCTGCTGGCCAATCTGAACGCCAGACTGACGGGCGGTCTGCTTGGGGTCGGCCTTGCCGGTAGCACCTTCGAGCACGCCCTGCACGAACTGGTCGATGTAGGCGGTGTCGACACCGAGGCGGCTGACCATGTAGCTCTTCAGACCCTGCGTCTGGGCGAGGCCCATCGTATAGGAGAGGCTGTCGATCTTGTCACCAGCGTTGAACGTTGCTTTGGGAGTTGAAACTTTCTGGCAGGAAGCAAAAACTGCCATGATGGCAACGGCCATCAGAAGAATTGTTTTTTTCATTGTTGTTGGTTGATTATAAAACATTCAGTAATTCCACTTCAAAAACCAGCGCGCTGCACGGGGGTATAGCGTCGCCCGCGCCCTGCTCGCCGTAGGCCAGCTGATAGGGGATGAAGAGCTTCCATTTGTCGCCCTCGCGCATCAGCTGCAGGGCTTCCACCCATCCCTGGATGACCTGGTTGACGCCGAACACGGCGGGCTCGCCGCGCTCGATGCTGCTGTCGAACAGCGTGCCGTCGATGAGCCGCCCCTCGTAGTGGCAGCGCACGCGGTCGGTGGCCTTGGGCTGACGGCCATTGCCCGACTTGAGCACCTGATACTGCAGGCCGCTCTTCGTGGTGACAACACCGGGACGCTCCTTGTTCATGCGGAGGAACGTCTCGCCCTGCTCCGTCGCAGCGGCAGCTGCACGCTGCTGGATCTCGGCAAAATGCTTGTTCACAATGTCGCGGGCCTCGGCGAACGACAGGGCCGTCGGACGACCCTCGAAGATATCACGCAACGCCTGGACAAAGTCATCCAGATTGATGTCGGAAGCGCCCATCTGACGCAGGTTCTGCGCCATGCCAAGCCCTAATCCATAGCTGTATTTATCCATTGTTTTTCGAAAAATCGGGCAAAAGTAATGCTTTTTCTTTAAATAAGGTGTCACGTTTTGCAGAATTTACACTATTTTTGCATTTTGATAGGCAATAAACCACCAAAAACACCCCGAAACAATGAAAAAGCTTGTCGTTTTGACCGGCGCAGGCATGAGCGCCGAGAGTGGCATCAGCACCTTCCGCGATGCGGGCGGACTGTGGGACCAGTATCGCGTTGAGGACGTCGCCACCCCCGAGGGGTACGAGCGCGACCCTAAGACCGTCATCGAGTTCTACAACATGCAGCGCAGGAATCTCCTGAAAGCCGAGCCTAACGAGGGGCACCGTCTGCTGGCAGCGCTGGAGCGGGACTATGACGTCACCATCGTCACCCAGAACATCGACAATCTGCACGAGCGTGCCGGCAGCACCCACGTCGTCCACCTCCACGGCGAACTGATGAAGGTGACCTCCAGCTTCCAGCCCAACAACCCGAAGTACATCCGCACGCTCAGCCCCGAGCAGCCCGAAATCCACGTGGGCGACCGTGCTGCCGACGGCAGTCAGCTGCGCCCCTTCATCGTCTGGTTTGGCGAGAGCGTGCCCAACATAGAAATGGCTGCTGAAATCAGCAGCCAGGCAGACATCTTCCTCATCATCGGCACGTCGCTGAACGTCTATCCCGCCGCAGGCCTGCTCGCGTACGTCCCTGCCGCTGCCGACGTCTGGCTCATCGACCCCAAGCCCGTCGATGTCCACTCCCGCCGACCGGTCCACGTCATCCAGAAGGGTGCCTCGGAGGGCATGAAGGAGTTTATCGAAAAAGTGTGATTTTTCGTTTAACGTTAAACTGAACAAGCCGTCTTCGTCAGCGCCGGCTGATGGCGCCGAGGCCGTTCTTGTGGATGCGCTGCACGGGAGGATTTCCCTTGTAATAGATGTGGCCGATGCCGTTGCTGGTATAGTCAGCCGATTCAGACGAGTGGCATTGGACGCTGCCTAGACCATTCAGGTTGACGACTGCCGCACGCGACTGGAGGTCGTAGGCATAGATATTGCCGACGCCATCGGACATATACGTCACCTTGTCGGCACGCCCCTTGAGGGTGATATTGCCCACACCCTCGTTCTTGACGATGAGCTCGCGGCATTGCAGATCCTCCAGGCGGATGTTGCCCACGCCCGTGTTCATGATCTCTAAAGTGTCGGTACGGATGGCGTCGGAACACTTGAAGTTGCCCACGCCGTCGAGGCGGAGGCTGCTCAGCGACTGGCCATAGATGACGAAGTGTAGCTTTTCGCCCTGCCTCATCTTGATTTGGGCGTCTTTCTTAACGTTGATGCGCAGCACGCCGTTTTCGACCTTGACATCGATGGCGCGGATGATGCGCTCAGGGCCTGTAGCCTCGATGCGATAACGGTCGGACGGACAGAAACGGATGCCACCCAGCACGTCGGTACTGATGGAGTGGAAGGGCTGGAGGTTGATGTGGGCGTCAACCATCTTGACGGCAGCGGAGGGAACGGGCTCGGCAGCATCGGCATGCGGCACAAACGCTGGGGCTAAGGACAGAAGAAGGCAGAGGATGAGATGTTTTTTCATATTCTTCACATTGTTTTTTCGGTTTTCTGAACGTTAGACGTCTGAAACCTCCGAAAAGTTGCCTGAAGGGGCGGTTTTTTTGTGAAGAAATACAAAACAGGCTATGAGAACGACGGCATAGGCCACGGCAAACCAGAGCTGCGACGATTCGCCAAAACTCTCTTCAAAGCTGCCGTCGGCGCCATAGAGACGCATGAAAACGACGGCAAGGCTGTTGTTAAGGATGTGTCCGATGATGCCGGGATAGACGCTCCCCGTGCGCCAACGCAGCCAGCCCAGCACGATGCCGATGATCGAGGCATAGAGCATCTGCGCAGGGTTGAGGTGGATGATGCCGAAAATCAGTCCCGACACCACGATGGCTGCCCACGGCTTACCTTTCCAGAGCGTCAGCAGATGTCCTTCGATGGCGCCGCGGAACAGACACTCCTCCAGCACAGGCGCCACAAGGGCTATGCTGATGATGCCCCAGATGCTGTGGCTCATGTCCATGAACGTGTCCTCAAGCAGGTTAGGCAGATTGACGGCCTCCATCAGCAGCCCGCCCAGATACATCAGCGAATAGATGAACGGTATGCACACCAGCAGCACGGCAAGGTTCTTTTTCTTCAGATAGGCCGTAGAGAAGGTGATGTACTTGTAGTGGAACAGATGCCACAGCATCATCAACGCCGCCAACAGTGTGCCCAGCGCCACAACGATGGGGTCACGGGCGATTTTACCCGACTGGAGGACTGACATCAGCTCATTTAAGTCACCACCCGACTTGGTGGCTTCCACAAGCACAGCACCGAACATCACCACTACGGTAAACAACAGCTGGTAAAGGAAGTAGTAGATAACAAGCTTAATAGTACGCTTCATAACTAAGAATTAAGAATTAAGAGTTAAGATTTAAGAAAAATAGTCCTGCAAACCGCCAACTATGACTTATGAATTATGAATTGTGAGCTACAAAGTCGGCAGGCGTCGGCATCGTGACGAAGCTGAGCCACCAGAGCCTCCACGGAGGGGAAACGGCGCTCGTCGCGCAGCCGCTCACAGAACGTCACCGTCAGCGTCTGCCCATAGATGTCTGCGTCGAAGTCAAGGATATGCACCTCGGCCCGCAGCGTTGTCCTTCCTCCGAACGTAGGGCAGAGGCCGATGTTCATCATGCCCGCATAAGTCCGTCCGTCCCATTCCACACCGACGGCATAGACGCCACTGGCAGGGACGAGCTTCGCAGGCGGAAGGGATAGGTTGGCCGTAGGGAAGCCGAGCGTACGCCCTCGGCGGTCGCCCGGGACTACAGTTCCTCGCATCGTGTAAGGATAGCCCAGCATGGAGCGTGCCGCGGCAACATCGCCGCATCGCAACGCCTCGCGGATGCGCGAGCTGCTGACATCCCCATAGGCTGTGGCGTGAACGACCTCCATGCCCATATCCTTGGCTATCTGGTCGTAGAACGCGGCATCACGTCGCTGCTCACAGCCGAAGCGATGGTCGTAGCCCATCACCAGCACCTCGACGCCGAAGCGCTCGTGGAGCATGCCCATGAACTGGGCGGCGGTCCATGCCGCCATCTCGCGGCTGAACGGCAGCACTTCCACTTTGTCCATGCCCGCTGCAAGCAGACGCTCCTTCCGCTCATCCACCGTCAGAAGAGAGGCATAAGCCTCGCCACTCTTCATCCCTGCCCACACCTCAGCCGGGGTGGGGTCGAAAGTGACAGCAAGAGCCGACATGCCTCGCTTGTCCACCTCCTCCTTTACCTTATCTAATAAGAAGCGGTGGCCGAGGTGTACGCCATCGAACACCCCGATAGTTGCGACGAATTGAGCAGCCTTTTCCATAATCGGCCGCGAAGGTAGTGCTTTTTTTTCATAAAACTATGTCTTTTCGAAAAAACTCACCTCCACCCTAGTTCTTAATTATATTTACGATTGGACTATTTACGATTGTTTTGTTTAACGTTTAACGTTTAATGTTTAACGACCTAGCGGCTGTACATTCGTCTGAACTCCTGAACTCCTAAATCGTAAATCGTAAATTGAAAAATAGTAATTTTTATTAGATTTTTCTTGTTTTTCCGCTCGGCTTGACCTTCGTCTAAAATGCTCACTCTCGGCAAAAAGAAAAAAAATATTTTCTCTTTGCTCTCGCTTAATTGCATTTTTGTCACTACCTTTAACGATTGTTTTAGGTAGGCGGCGCCTCGGGAACGGACGGAGCAGCGAGAGCAAAAGAGCTTGCTCATTTTGCCGAGTCGTGACGGACGAAGAAGAATTCAAAAACAAAAAAAACAAAATTTTCTTGTTTTTCCGCTCGGCTTGCACTACCTTTGTCGCCGATAACGATTGAACGGTATGTACATCGTTGTCGCTTTCGTCGGGCTTTTAGCTCAGTTGGTTAGAGCAGCAGACTCATAATCTGAAGGTCCTAGGTTCAAGCCCTAGATGGCCCACGAGGAAACAAAACAAGGCGGATGGAGCTTTCCAACCGCCTGTTTTTTGTTGAGTTATCCCGTCTTACAACAGTTCCACCTCGCCTTTCGACTGAAGGTCGTTTCGGAAGTGGCGGATGTTCTTTTCGTCCATGGGACAAAGCACCACCATGTCGTCCGTAGCACAGAAAAAGTAGCCGTTGAGGCCCTGGATGATGGTTTTCCTGTCGTTGGGCACGATGATGAGGTTGTTGCGGCAATCGTAGAGTTCGCAGTTGCCGCTGTGCACCACATTGCCCTCGGCGTCCTTTGCCGACTCCTGCCACACGTCTTCCCAACGCCCGATATCCATCCAGCCGTAGGTACCCGTCAGCATGTACATGTTGGGGGCTTTCTCAATGACCGCATAGTCGATGGAGAGATGAACAAACGACTCGTAGCAGCGGTAGAGCTCTTCACGGCGCTCGTCGCGGCTGCGCTCACCCGTAAACACCCGGTCCAGCTGCGCCATCATGTCAGGCAACAGCGTATGCATGGTGTCGATAATGGTCTGCGCACGCCAAATGAAGAGGCCTGTATTCCAATAGAACTCTCCGCTCTCCACAAAAATCTGGGCAAAGTCTGGCTGCGGCTTCTCGGTGAATGTCTTTATCTTGTACAGACCGTCGCAACGCTCTGTGCCCACCTGAATGTATCCGTATCGGGTTTCAGGATGCGTAGGACGAATGCCCACAGTCACCAGATGGTCATGGCGGCTGGTGTAATCCAGCGCCTGAAGCATGTTGTCCCTGAACGCATCTTCGTTCACGATAAACTGGTCCGCAGGCACCATCACGATGTTCGCTTCGGCATCTATGGACCTCAGATGATAGGCCGCCAGCGCCATGCTGGGGGCCGTGCCGCGGAACGACGGCTCACGCAAGATGTTCTGAGGTGCCAGTTCGGGCAGCTGCTCGTGCACCAGGTCGGTATAAGCAAGATTGGTGGAAACAATGATATGGTCCGCCGGGACGATACTCAAGAAACGTTCGTAGGTCTGCCGGAGCAGCGTCTTGCCCGTGGCAAAGAAATCGATGAACTGCTTGGGCACTTTTGTTCGGCTCAACGGCCAGAAGCGGCTGCCGATGCCACCAGCCATAATAACAAGGTAATTATGATTTGTGCTCATAGATACTTCTGAATTTAGTTTTTCTGATTTGTCTTTCAAATCCGCCGCTAAGATAACGTAAAATTTTCAATAATAGTATCTTTCATTTCATGTTTGAAAACATGTTTTACCATCAGCCCGTACCGTCGCCCCCTCCGAATACAACGAAAAAACAAGAGAGGACGCCAATCGTCCTCTCTTGCTGTGGTACCACCGGGATTCGAACCAGGGACACACGGATTTTCAGTCCGATGCTCTACCAACTGAGCTATGGTACCAGCCTATGAAATGCTCTACTCTACTCCGCTTTGGGAAGCTTGATTTCCTAAAGCGGCTGCAAAGGTAAGGCTTTTTTTTGGTTGCCCAAACAATTTCGCGGATTTTTTTGCATTTTTGTCTCCTGCAACCCGCTTTTTTCTCAAAAACGCCCTGTCGTAAACAAAAAAACAGACCATCTTTGCTTATTTTGCACAAACTGTAGCCATCGCCTTAATTAACCTTTAACCCAAATCGGTCGTTAGGATTAATGTCAGATTAGTATTTGTTTCGAGCAGATTGTTCACATCGGTGTCGAAGGCGTAGCGAGCTACGTCGAGACAACGCTGTGGACAAGATGCCGAAAGAAATGCTGATATGACATGAATAGACTGAAAAAGAAAAATTAGAACGACAGTCGACCTAATGACCGATTTGGGTTTAACAGTCGTTTTAGGTAGGCGGCGCCTCGGGAACGGACGGAGCAGCGAGAGCAAAAGAGCTTGCTCATTTTGCCGAGTCGTGACGGACGAAGAAGAATTCAAAAACAAAAAAATTATGATTGTCCCC
>Ga0129306_1001035_pt1 | contig 35919 bp, 22 predicted proteins | sample P827metagenome_FD_94438 | JGI IMG/M metagenome (GOLD analysis project Ga0129306, IMG submission 94438) | Capybara group fecal microbial communities from Wisconsin, USA - P827 metagenome | ecosystem: Host-associated > Mammals > Digestive system > Large intestine > Fecal | place: USA: Wisconsin...
GAAGGCAGGAGGATTTGGGGTAGAAATAATGAATATATGATGAAATTAATCTTTATATGAATTAAAACAAAATCATCATTGTCTTTGCATAAGATGTCATGTAACTAAATGATTTTGATTATAAAAAAAGTAATTGCATTCAAAACTTACTAAAAAACATGAAATATTATCAAAAATAGAAGTAAGGTGTCATGTTTTACACACCCTATTCCATATAATCAAATCTGGTTTCCAAAATAATTATTAAAGCAAAACCAATCACTGCAACAATAATGCACGGCAATAAACCGGCAAAATTCATGCTTACAGAATTGACAACCTCAACACCAGGAACTTTTAGAGATCCAAGCATAACACCAATGAGAAATGCCATTGTTACTTCTTCATGGTTTTTAAGCAAGAAATTCAAGATTTTTGAGAATCCTAAAATTCCGATTAATGCACCAATCACAAATACGACAATCTCAACAATGTTTAATGTATGAAGCGCATTCAACATGTATTTATATTGACCCAAAAGCAACAATAAAAATGATCCTGAAATTCCCGGCAAAATCATTGCACAAATAGCTATCATTCCTGAAATAAATAATATCAGCAGGGAATGATTAGCTGCAATCGGATTTAGACTTACAAAGGCATAGGTTAAAATCAACCCGACAACAGCAGAAATAACATGTTTTATGTTGATGTTATTTAATTTCTTGAATAGAATCACTGCTGAAGCTATGATTAAACCTAAGAAAAATGAATATGTCAATGCAGGATATGTATCCATACAAAAAGTCACGACTTTGGCTAAAGTTAAAAAAGCAACTCCAATACCCAATACCAGTGGTATGAAGAATTTAAAATCTATTTCATCAAGCAATTGATTCCAAAATCCGCCTAAATCTCCTTTAAGAAGTGGTTTTACAAATCCGAAATTGATTCTACTGATTGCTTCAACCAAATGACTGTAAATACCAGTAATTAATGCTATTGTCCCTCCGGAAACTCCTGGAACAATATCGGCAGACCCCATCAAAACTCCACGAATGAAAATAAAAATTGCTTCTTTAATATTAAAATTCAATGTATCACCTTTAATTAATTACATTATTAGTACAACATAGTTAAAATAATTTGTCTAAAAAATAGTAAATGGATATAAGAAAAACTATTTTCCTATATCTTGAACTAACTCTTTTGCATATGGAGTTATGTTTTCATCAAGCATACGCTCTAAAAACTGACCTGTATAAGTTCCTGCTTTTGCAATCTCTTCAGGTGTTCCAGTAGCTATTACTTCACCACCACCATCCCCGCCTTCAGGACCAAGGTCAATGATATGATCAGCTGTCTTAATTACATCCAAATTATGCTCAATAACAACTACAGAATTGCCAGCATCAGTCAATCTTGCAAGAACTTCCAACAATCTTTTAATATCAGCAAAATGAAGACCTGTAGTCGGTTCATCCAAAATGTATAATGTTTTGCCTGTGCTGGTTCTTGAAAGCTCCTTAGCCAATTTAATTCTTTGAGCTTCCCCACCGGAAAGTGTTGTTGCAGGCTGTCCTATTTTCATATAACCCAATCCGACATCATATAATGTCTTGAGCTTTTTAGTGATTTTTGGAATGTGTTCAAAGAACTCTAATGCCTCTTCAACAGTCATTTCTAAGACTTCATAGATATTTTTTCCCTTGTATCTGATATCCAAAGTCTCTTCGTTGTATCTTTTACCTCCGCAGACTTCACATGGGACAAACACATCCGCTAAAAAGTGCATTTCAATTTGTACAATTCCATCACCTGAACATGCTTCACATCTTCCGCCCTTGACATTGAATGAGAATCTTCCAGGCTTATATCCTCTTGCTTTTGATTCGGGAGTATTTGCAAATAAATCACGAATATCAGTAAATACTCCAGTATAAGTAGCAGGATTTGACCTTGGAGTTCTACCAATTGGTTTTTGGTCAATTGCAATTACCTTATCAATGTTCTCCAAACCTTGAATTTCATCATATTTGCCTGCAAAAGTGAATTTTTTAGACAATTGTCCTTTTGCACCCTTGTATAAGATTTCATTAATCAAACTACTTTTACCAGAACCACTTACTCCAGTTACACAGGTAAATTTACCCAAAGGTATTTCAACATCGATATGCTTAAGATTGTTTTGAGCAGCACCTTTTATATTGATAAATAATCCGTTTCCTTCACGCCTTTGTTTAGGAATGTCAATCTTTTTAATCCTTGATATATATTGGCCAGTGATTGAATCCGGATTAGACATGATGTCAAGCGGTGTTCCTTGAGCTACAATCCTACCACCATGCTCCCCTGCACCAGGACCGATATCCACCACATGGTCTGCTGATAAGATGGTTTCCTCATCGTGCTCAACGACTACCAACGTATTTCCCAAATCTTTAAGTCTTTTCAAGGCTTCAATAAGCTTTATATTGTCTCTCTGGTGAAGTCCTATACTTGGTTCATCCAAGATATACAGTACACCTACAAGACCTGAACCTATTTGGGTAGCCAATCTAATCCTTTGAGCTTCCCCACCTGAAAGCGTACCTGAAGACCTTGACATTGACAGATAATCAAGCCCGACTTCAACTAAAAAGCTTAAACGTTCTTTAATCTCTTTTAAAACTTCTTTTGCGATGAAATTTTCCCTCTCTGTTAGTTCCAAGTCTTGGAAGAATTGATATGAATCTTTAATTGCCAAATCACAAACATCAATAATTGACTTTCCGCCAACAGTAACGGCCAATACTTCGGGCCTAAGCCTTTTTCCATCACACACATGACATTTTCTATCACTCATGAATTTTGAGAGGTATTTTCTAGAATAATTAGACTTGGTTTCAATGTATAGCCTCTCCATTCTTGGAATGACACCTTCAAATTTACGATTGACCATATATGACTTATTTCTTCTTTTAAAAGTAAATGGAATTTTATCATTGCAACCATAAAGGATTGTGTTTTGATATTCCTTGTTCAGTTCCTCAAATGGAACATCCATACTGAAGTTAAAGTGCTTTGAAACTGCTTCAAGCATCTGATAATAATAATTTTCTCTTTTCGATGATTTTGACCATGGAGCAATTGCCCCTTCATTCAATGTCAATGTCTTATCCGGAACAATCAAATCCGGGTCGATTTCCATTTTGGAACCGATACCATTACATTCAGGACATGCCCCCTGAGGTGCATTAAAAGAAAACATCCTAGGAGTTAGCTCCTCAAAGTTTATTCCGCAATCGACACAGGCAAAGTGTTCTGAGTATTTTTTCTCATATTGCTCTTCACCATCGTCAAATAAAACAGTGATTAATCCGCCTGCAAATTCCGCTGCGGTTTCAAGAGAATCAACAAGCCTTCTTTTAAAATCGACATCCTTTCTGGTTTTAAGTCTATCAACGACAACATCAATACTGTGTCTGTATGTTTTTGCAAGGTCAATATCCTCTTCCAAATCCCTAATTTCATCGTCGACCCTTACACGAACAAATCCCTTGTTTCTTAAATCCTCCAAAACGTCCTTATGTTGGCCTTTTTTATCACGAACAACTGGAGACAATATCTGGATTTTAAGCCCTTCGCCTTCTTCAATAATTGCATCTCCAATTTGGCCAATGGTTTGCTGTGAGATTTCCCTTCCACAATTAGGACAATGAGGAATACCAATCCTTGCATACAATAGTCTTAGATAATCATAAATTTCAGTAATTGTACCTACAGTGGATCTAGGGTTTTCCCTTGTTGTCTTTTGGTCAATTGAAATAGCTGGAGACAAACCTTCAATTGATTCCATTTCTGGCTTTTTCATTTGACCTAAGAATTGTCTTGCATAAGCTGAAAGTGACTCGACATATCTGCGCTGTCCTTCAGCATAGATTGTATCAAAAGCTAATGAAGACTTTCCAGAACCACTAAGACCAGTAATTACAATGAATTCATCACGGGGAACACTAACATCAATATCTTGCAGATTATGTTCACGTGCACCCTTGATGACAATTTGTTTTTTAGAATCTTCAGCCATAATAATCTCCTTGATTTAGTTATATATTATTAGAACAAACTCGCATATAAAGTATTACAAAGAGCATTTGAAAAGTAAAAAACAATATCAATTAACAACTGAAAGACCTTTAATTTTTTCAAAATGAGAGTCAAATGTTGCAATTTAATTAATTTTATTTTGAAACATTGTTGCCAATATAGTGCAATCGGAATAATTGATTGAAGAATCATAATTCAGATAGATATCCCTAGCAAAATCGTAATCAGTAGAATCAAGATATATTATATCAAATGTCTCATTCATTACATCATATAGTTATAATTAATTATTTGGCATTAAAATTAATAAAAATTTCCATATACTCCCAAAACAATATGTTAATCTTTTAAAAATCTAAAATAAAGACAACAATATTTATTTTAACAAAAAAAAATTTCTCTCAAATGAAAAAATTATAAAAAAAGGACAATAATTCCAATACCTGAAATTATTTTTCAAAACCTTTCAAAGCATAAAGCTTATTTCTTAAATCTGCAGCCCTTTCAAAGTCAAGTCTTGAAGCCGCATCCTTCATATCTCTTTCCAAATCTTTTATCAACAAGAGAAGCTCATCCCTAGGCATTTTTTCAACATCGGCACCAATGCCCTTGTATTTTTCATCTTCTTCTGCTAATTTTTCTTTTAAAGTCCTTTGAGTGGATTTTGGTGTTATTCCATGAACCTCATTATATTTCATCTGCAATTTGCGTCTTTTAAGTGTAATGTCATATGCATTTTTTACAGAATCAGTCATGTCATCAACATACATTATCACACGGCCGTTAACGTTTCTTGCGGCACGCCCTATAGTTTGTATTAATGAAGTCTCGTTTCTTAAAAATCCTTCCTTATCAGCATCCAAAATAGCAACCAAAGACACTTCAGGCAAATCAAGACCTTCCCTTAAAAGATTTACACCAACCAAGACGTCAAATTTACCACGCCTTAAATCATTAACAATGTCAATTCTCTCTAGGGTGTCGATTTCCGAATGCATATATCTTACTTTAACACCAATTCTAGCATAATAATCAGTTAAGTCTTCAGCCATCCTTTTTGTCAATGTGGTAACCAGCACCCTTTCATCCTTTTTGGCTGTTTTTCTAACTTCTTCAAGCAGATCTTCAACCTGTCCTGTCACCGGCCGGATTAGAACTTCAGGATCAACAAGTCCTGTCGGCCTTATGATTTGTTCAACGACATTTCTAGATTTTGAAAGCTCATATTGGGCAGGAGTTGCGGATACATAAATCACCTGGTTGACTGATGATTCAAACTCATCAAACCTCAAAGGACGGTTTTCTTTAGCTGACGGCAGCCTGAAACCGTATTCGACCAATGTTTCCTTACGTGCACGATCCCCATTGTACATTCCCCTAATCTGAGGAACAGTAACATGGGATTCATCAATGATTGTCAGGAAATCATCAGGGAAATATTTTAAAAGAGAGTATGGTTTTTCTCCCCATTTACGCCCAGACAGGTGCATAGAGTAATTTTCAACTCCAGGACAATAGCCCATTTCTCTAAGCATTTCAATATCAAAACGAGTTCTTTGTTCTAATCTTTGAGCTTCAAGGAGTTTTCCAGTTGCATTTAACTCCGAAAGCCTTTCATCCAGTTCATTGGTTATTTTTGAAATAGCTGTGTCCATCTTATCCTGGCCAACCACAAAGTGTTTTGCAGGGAAAATCATATACCTTTGAAGAGATTCCTGTTTTTTGCCAGTTACCTTATCAATTAGACTGATTGCATCTATTTCATCACCGAACAGCTCAATTCTTATAGGTGGTGTTCCATGAACCGGATTGATTTCAATGACATCTCCACGGACCCTGAACTGACCCCTGTCAAATTCAATGTCATTTCGCTCATATTGCATAAATACAAGGCGACGAAGAATTTCAGACCTGTCATAAATGTCGCCAACAGCAATTCCGAAAGCAAATTCACCGTAATCTTCAGGAGAACCGATACCATAAATACAACTGACACTGCTTACAACGATGACATCGTCACGGGAAAGTAGAGATTGTGTGGCGGAATGCCTCATTATATCAATATCATCATTAATAGAAGCTTCCTTATCTATGAAAGTATCTGTTCTTGGAACATATGCCTCCGGCTGATAATAATCATAATAACTGACAAAATATTCCACGGCATTATCCGGGAAAAATTCCTTAAACTCCTCATATAATTGTGCAGCCAGAGTCTTGTTGTGTGAAATAACAAGGGTAGGTTTTTGAACCTTTTCAATGACGTTAGCCATCGTAAAGGTTTTACCAGAACCGGTTACTCCCAAAAGAGTCTGTTCACGAAGCCCATTTTTTATACCCTCAGCTAGCGAGTTAATGGCTTTTGGTTGGTCACCCAAGGGCTTATAGGGTGACTTTAGTTTAAACTTTTTCATAAATATCTAATTTGAAATTGAAATATTGAAAGCTATATGGACATAATTGGGAGCGCAGCAAGGAACAACCCTCTCATCCCTTATTGACAAATCCCCATAATCCTTCAATTCCTTTTGCAAATCCTTTTTGATGTCTGCAACCGCATCTTCATTATAAACTCTTAGAGACCCTAAGTATACAGTTTTTGCAGACATGTTCATTACAGAAACGCTTTCTACAATGTCCATTTCAGCATACTTTGCTAAAATATTGTTTGATTTATCTACAAGTTCTGCTTTGATTTGTTCCTTATCCATCCTAATCCCTCAATGCATCCGCAATGCTTTTTGCAATAGATACACGTGAAGTGTCTGAAGATAAGCTGTTTGTTCCAATAATCTTATTAGCGCCGGCAGCATAGATTCTAGTTGCACCGTTATTGGTTAAAATCGGATGCACACAACATACATCAATTGAAGATGCACCATACTGTTTTAGAATGTTTATCGCATTTACGATTGTTCCTCCAGTAGCTATGATGTCATCAATGATAATAGCATGTTTACCTTTCACGGCATCTACATTTACAGTGTTTTCACTTTCACTGTCGCATCTGACGTCTACAATTTTAGTTTCTACCTTATCAGGACCTAATCTGACTTTAGTCAAATATGTGCAGTCACAGCCGATGATTTCAGATATTTCCTGTGCAAATCCATATGCTCCCTTATCCGGAGCAATAACTAAGAGATTATCCTTATCAGTTTTATCTAAAAATTCTGCAATTGCAGGCATTGCTGAGATATTTCTTGCAGGAATATTGAAGAAATTCAAAACGCATGCTTCATGAATATTAAATGTAATAAACTCATCAGCCCCCACGCTTTCAATCAATTCACATATAATCTTGGCGGAAATGGTTTCGCCAGGGTTGAAACGTTTTTCTTGTCTTGCATAACCCATATATGGAACCACTACACGAACCTTCTTTACACCCAAATCCTTAAGATTTGCTATAATGAACAGCAATTCCATCAAGTTTTCGTCTTGAGGATATCCTGTTGATTGAATAACGGTCACTTCATCTGAAAGTTCGCCATCAATTCTTAAATATCTTTCTCCATCAGGAAACTTTTTAGTTTCAACATAACATAATTCCTCGCCAAGTTCACGTGCAACATGAGCTGCTAAATCTTGAGAAGCTGAACCACCAATAATCACAATATCACCAAAAATTTATATGTTAAAATATATGTTTGTAATAATTAAAAAGGTTAAGTATTAATATGACAATAGACTATAAAATCTAATCATGAAAAAAATATCTATAGTTCTCATAGCAATTATCCTACTCCTTGTCGGAACATTGGCATCAACAATAGTCAGTCCTATTTTGATAATTGCAGAGGACAGCAGTGAAGGAACCCCTGGAGTTGATATGGCTGCCTCATTCAGCGTTACAAGCGGTCTTGAATGGGTCTATCCTGGAAGTTCTGTAAATTCACGTGGAGAAACTTTACACAACATCCATTTAATTGACCCGGAACACCCTTACAATGCTGCACAGGAAATTATGGAATATACTTACCATTATACACCACATATAATCGTTAGTATCAATAATGACGGTGCGGAAGCTATTTTCGGATCAGGTATTATAGACAATATCCGTTCAAACGATGCATACAACGGTTATGCAGGCAGCGAAAACGTTCAAGGAACAATGTCCAGAGGGGATGCAGTAGGAACTGCAATGGAAAATGCCAGCATAAATGTGCTTCAAATACCTGTTCAGTTACTTTTAGGAAACATCGTGATTCATATTGTATAATTTTTTTCTTTTTTTAATGCAACATTATATAAAATGAAAGTGAAACACCTACTAGAGAAATGAACATTTGAATCAAACCGTGCCTTCTAACTTTTGGGTGTTTAGATTGAACAAGATAGAACGGCATGAAAAATCCGAAAAAAGTAAATGCCGCAAGATAATTGGCTTTGGCAATCAATCCAACTACAAAACCACTCCATGATAAAAGAATAGTGACAATATAAGATATAATTATTGCTTTTTTGTTAATTGGGAACTCTTGAGCTTGATAAACATAGACCCTTTTAGGCCTTGCTCCTTCAACTAATGGAGTGCCGCATTTAGCGCAATATTTATAGTAATCTTGATTTTCAAATCCACAATTTGTACAAAATCTTGCCATGAATAAAGTTAATTTTTTCTTTATATAAATTATTTTTCAATCATCATGGCAATTTCCTTGTGGAATTCATGTTTATAATTTTCATTTGTAAGTTCGCCATGAAACTTAAAACCTAACTTTTCCAAAACCCTTTTTGATTGGGAATTGTCAACCCTATATGATGCATAGATTTGTTTTATGCCCAATTCATCGAAAGCTCTTTTCAATAAAACTCGAGATGCTTCAACGGCATAGCCGTTGCCCCAGTACTCCTCTGCAATCCAATATCCCAGCTCAGCTGCACCATCACCCCACCAATGATTAGTGTCCGGATGAAACAACAAGCCCACACAGCCAATTGGAATATCATCCTTAACAATAGCATAAGTTTCCTTTTTAGCAAAGACTGTTTTTATAATATTTAAACTTTCTTCAACACTTTTATGAGAGGGCCATCCAGCAATTGGACCAATATTGGGATTTTTTGCAAAATGATAAAGGCATTTCGCATCCGATTCCTGCCAAGGCCTTAAAATCAAATTATCGGTTTTCAAAATCATTGCTGAAACATTTGTCTAAAGTAAGTAAAATAATTTTTCAACACACATTATTAATACATAAAAATCCATATAGTTAATCATGAAAGTTAAAGACGGAATAATAGGTTTGGTTATTGGTGACGTGTTGGGCGTTCCTGTTGAATTCTATTCTAGAAATGAACTTAAGGAAGAACCCGTTACAGACATGAGAGAGTATGGGACTTACAACATGCCCAAGGGAACATGGTCAGACGATTCATCAATGACAATAGCAACCATGGCAAGCATTATCAACAAACAGGGCATTGACTATGACGACATTATGGATAACTTCTGCGAATGGGCATTTAATTCAAAATACACACAATACAATGATACTTTTGATTACGGATCAACAACCATTAGAGGTCTTGAAAGATATAAAGAAGGCATTGAACCGTTGAAATGCGGAGGGTCCAGACCTAGAGACAACGGAAACGGATCTTTAATGAGAATTCTTCCGTTAGCTTTCATAAAAAATATCGATTATAAAACTATTGAAAACGTTTCAGGCCTGACCCATGCTCACGGCAGGTCCAAGATATCCTGCGTTTTATATATTGAAATTGCAAAATCAATGATTAACAATGACTTGAGCATTGACGAACACATCAAAAACTCCTGTGAAAAAATTAAAGAGCATTACAAAAGCCACGAAGAGTTAAAACATTTTAAACGAATATTCGATGATGATTGGGCCGGAGAGATTAGAAGTGGGGGATATGTAATCGACTCTCTTGAAAGCACAATATACTGTTTGAAAACAACCGACAACTATAAGGATGCCATCCTAAAAGCGGTTAATTTGGGCGGTGATACCGACACTACTGCAGCCATTTGCGGAGGACTTGCAGGAATTTATTATGGATTTGATGAAATACCTATAGATTGGATTGAATCAATTAAATATATTGAAAAGGTAATCTCATTATGTGAAAGATACGAGGCATTTTGTGATGAGAATTAGTGAAACTATCAGAAATATACAAGCTACCTGCGAGAATTATGTAGACCCAGATTTAGTTGCAACGGTGATTCATGATGATTACTACATGGGATCCAACAACATCACAGAACTTGAAAAATATGGCATCGAAAAAGAGGATTCATTTGAAAGAAAAATTTTAAAGATCCTAAAACATGAAAACGTGTTCCTAAATATTGGAATGTATGCGTTCATACCAATGATTAATGAATGTGACATCTACTCGACTGAAGATTTTAACTTAAAACTAACTAAAGAAGAGTTTGACAAATATTCACATGAAAAAGAGCGAATCTTTGGAATCTTAATTAAAAAAGATTCCGAAGAATATATCATTGGAAGCTGCGATTTATGCGGATGCAGCATTGACGCCAGATTTATAGAAATGGAACCATCCGATATGGAGTTTTACAAAAAAATTAAAGAGATGATAGATAGTAAAATCATCTATTAATCATTTTCTTTTTAATCTCTTCCCACATTGCTTGTTCTTCACCGCAACCAGTCATTATTACGTATTTATAGTCAGAATTTCTTGCAAGCTCATTTAACTTTTCTATTCTAACTTTCATTTCATCATAACTTAACGGATAGAACTCGGCATCAGGATAATCCTTTTTAATGATATCATAATACTCTTTAGCTTTTTCAATGGATTTTCTTCCAGGGACCACAATAACATGGTCTGGATTCATGCTTTTGATAACTTCATAGTGGTCATTGAATATTTCCTCTTCATTTTCATCAGGAGTTGTGTAAATAAACTCTAGAGGACCATCTACGAATTGCTTCATGAACATTGCATTGATTTTTAATGCATCCCCATTGTCTCCTTGACCCAAACCGACAAATTTTCCGCCAATATCAACGACTTCAAACCTTCCAGGCGGAATAAATGACATGTCCAAATTATTGAATACATCTTTAACGGTTGTTTCAATGTTTTCGGGTTTTGGAGTGAATGTTGCATAGGCAGTAATGGAAGCTAAAGTGTTGTAAATATTGTGGAATCCGAATGGCGGCACATTAAGCTTCAAGTTAAATTTAACATTTTTTGAGGAAGTATAGTTGAATAAATCCCCTTCAATTGTTAGATTCCATGAAGTGGAACTGAATTCCACATCAGTTAGTTTTACATTTGCTTCAGGACGTTTAAAGCCACATTTACAGGTATAAATACCTCTATGGTTTAGATAAAAGTGAGAATAATCTAACATTTCCCCACATTTTGGACATTTGATTGAATTGTCGCCAATGTCTTCAATAACATCAGTTTCAATACCATAATAATTTACCTTAACATCACTCTCTTTGTTTAACCCAATCAATGCAGTTCTTGGATCATCGCAGTTTGTAACTATAGCTCCTTTTTGCATACCCTGTGACAATAATGTTTTTGCCTTGTAATAATCCTCAAACGGATTTTTTATACCTGCAACCTGGGTGTGCTCCTGAGAGATTGTAGTATATACAACACCAATAGGATTGATTAATCTCTGGACAGTGTCTGGAATTCCATATGTCAAATTACGAATACCATATTCAAAAATACCCAAATCACCTGACTGACTTAAAAGAGCAGTTACAATTGAATTCAAGATATTATTTTCATAGCTTTTCCTAATCTTAATATCATTTGACATTAATTTGATTAAAAGAGTTGTTGTAGTAGTTTTACCATTTGTTCCAGTAATTAAAACAGAACCTATTTTCAAATCGTTAGCTAATTTTGGAATAGATTCCTGACCGCCTATTTTAGTAAAGACATGTCCAGGATAGGTTCCCCCACTACCCGGTCCAAATTTTGCAATTTGACATGCAGCTTTACCACCTAATTTTGCAATATTAAATTTAACAGTTCCAACCATGATTAATATATTATGCATAAATAATATATAAAAATTATTGTTTTTAAGAAATAAATTAAAAAAAATAGTCTTTTTCAGAAAATAAAGAATAAATAAAAAAATAATAAAAAAATAATCCAATTAGTTTGTAGTTGGATTATTAATTGTTGTTTGTGGAACTTTTTCAACAACTTTTGAACCGATGTTTTTCATTTTTTCAATAAGGTTATCTTTTTTAGATCCGCTGATTAAAATATTTTCTAAAACATCGCTTAAAGTTTCTGTTGGAATGATTTCAATCATTTCTTCGTATTTTTTCTCAATCATGACATCTTTCAAGTTAGATTTTGGAATCAATACTTTTTTCATTCCAGCTTCTGCTGCAGCTTCAATTTTAGCTGTTGCTCCACCAATAGGCATTACATCTCCACGAACATTTAGTGAACCAGTCAATGCAACGGTTTGGTCTATTGGAATATCTTCCACAGCAGAGATAACTGCTGTAGCAATACTTACACTAGCTGAGTCCCCTTCAACACCATCATAAGTTTGGATAAACTGAACGTGAATATCATAATCTGAAATGTCCTTGTTTGTGTATTTTTTAATCAATGCACTTACATTTTGTACAGATTCCTGAGCTATTTCACCCAATTTACCAGTAGCTATTATCTGACCACCATTTTTTGATTGTGTAGGAGCTGCTTCTGCTGCAATTGGAGAAACAATTCCGCTTCTATCTCCAATGACTGCAAGACCATTGACAAGACCAACTCTTCCACCTTCAGCAGACACCATACTGTAGTCTTTTCTTTGAATGATGGACCTGTCAGCAATTTGTTGTTCTAAGGTTCTTGCGAATTTTTTAGCTTCAACAACATGTGCTGCAGTTACAAGTTTTTCGCCTTTTTCAATAGCCACATCACCTGCAGACCTTACTAAACCACCTAAATCTCTTAATCTTAAGGTTAAAGCGTTTTGTTTACCAGATCTTCTTTTTGCTTCCATGATGATTTCATCTAATGCATCAGGTGCGAAGTGTGGAATTCTTCCATCATTTTTAACTTCTTGAGCTACGAATTGTACGAGTTTTTCTCTGTTTTCAGTAGTGTCATCCATATAATCTTTCATGAATACTTCATAACCGTATCCTCTGATTCTTGATCTCATTGCAATGTGCATTCCTTCCAATACCTGAAGGTTTCCTGATGCTACAAGAACAAAATCACATGGCACTGCCTGAGACCTTACCATAGCACCACTTGAATTTTCGCTTTGACCAGTGATTGCATATTGTTTTTCTTGCATTGCAGACAATAATTCTTGTTGGGTTTTCATACTCATTGTACCGATTTCGTCAATGTATAAAACTCCTCTGTTAGCTTTATGAATCATACCTGCTTCTACACGTTCATGTGCAGGAGTACCCAATCCTCCGGATTGGTATGGGTCATGGCGAACATCACCAAGTAATGCTCCCGCATGAGCACCGGTTGCATCCATAAATGGTGCAAATCTTGATTCTTCATTATTAACCAATAGTTTTGGAGAAATATTATTAGTCTTAGGTTTTACTTGAATTGAGATAAGCAATATTAAAGCAGCCGCAATAATAGATTCCAATAATCTACCGTACATAAATCCGATTACTAAAATACCACCAATAGCAAACATGGTAATTATTGTTTTTCTCTCTTCATGGCCTTTTGCAGATCCTTTAGTCGCCTTCACAATTTTTTTACCTTCGCCAGCAGGGACGGTCCTTACTAAAGGATGGTTATTATCTTCCATGTTTGGATAAACCAAAACATCCTGTAAGGTTTCATGAGGTAAAATTTGCGCCATACCTTTTGCAAGCATGGATTTACCTACACCCGGATCTCCAATGAGTAAAACATTCCTTCTTTGTTTTGCTGCTTTTTTAATTGTTTCTATGGACTCTTCATGTCCAATAACTTGATCAATTAATAAAGGTGGAACTTCAATATCTTGTGAGCTTTTTATGTTATCATAATCTAACATATGTTTAGTCTCTTCACCAGAACTTACTTCCGGTTTAATAACTATATCTTGTGAAGAATCTTCAATTGATTCTTTTTCATCAAATTTCATAAAAATAACCTCACTTCTTCTAATAAATTTATCATTAAAAAGATAAGTTTCATATACTATTTAAATATTTATTTAATCTAGGGTATATAAAAAGTTTTCCATTTTAGTAAATAAAAGTTACTAAAATAATATTGATTTTTTGTTCTGAAAAAATAAATCGATTGGAATTTTTATATCATCGAATTAAACAAAATACTAATTATAACATGTTAAATTTAATCAAATAAAAATAAACAATTTAATAAAATAAATAAAAGATACAATCGAGATACAGACAATATTAAATATTATAAAACACCAAATAATAATTACAAGATTAATTATCAATAATTAATTCTTGTTAATCGAGTTTGAAGGAAAAATACATTTTGTATCAAAGTCAGCATTAGTGATTATATTACTAAATCCCCAGACAATAATGATATATAAAATCCTTCAAATGAGATTAAAGAAAACTCATTTTTAAATTATTTATAACATTAACTAAATATATTCTATACATGACAAAATGTATCATGGTTCAAGGAACCTCATCAAACGCTGGAAAAAGTATGCTTGTAGCGGCATTATGCAGAATATATAAAAACAGAGGATATAATGTAGCCCCTTTTAAGTCCCAAAACATGTCCTTAAATTCTTATACCACAAAAGAAAATGGGGAAATCGGAATAGCTCAAATGTTACAGGCCGAAGCGGCAATGATTGAACCTAGCATACATATGAATCCTGTTTTACTCAAACCGAAAGGAGATTTTACATCCAATGTCATCATCCAAGGAAAATCCATTGGAGACATGAATTTTTACGATTACCAGCACAAATACCATGATACCGCTTTCAACGCAATGAAAGAAAGCTTTAAAATCCTTTCCGAAAAATATGACATCATCATAATTGAGGGAGCAGGTTCCCCTGCTGAAATCAATATGCGTGACCAGGATATAGCAAACATGGAAATAGCCCACATGGCTGATGCTAATGTAATATTAATAGCAGACATCGAAATGGGTGGTGTTTTTGCAGCCATTGCAGGAACATATGTGTTGCTTGATGATTATGACAGATCACGCTTAAAAGCAACTGTAATCAACAAATTCAGAGGCAATTTAGATATCCTAAAGCCAGGTCTTGACAGGATTGAGGAGATTACTGGAGAACCTGTTTTGGGAGTTCTTCCATATGATGAAACATTAAGACTGCCAGAAGAGGATTCCGCATCCCTAACCACACATGAATTTGCAGAAAACAGAGACATTACCATAGGAGTTATCCGCCTGCCAAAAATAGCCAATTTTACAGACATTGATCCATTTGAATACGAAGATGACGTTGCACTTAAAATGATAGGCGTTAATGATGATATCGGAGATGTTGATGCAATAATAATACCAGGAACACGTAATTCCACAGACGATGCATTCGCACTTCATGAAAGCGGACTTGGCAAAAAGATAATTGAAAAGTCATCTGAAATCCCAATTGTTGGAATCTGCGGAGGATTGCAAATTTTAGGCAACATGATTCATGATGATGAAAAACGCGAATCAAAACATGGGACAATTGAAGGTTTGGGATTATTGAATATTGAATCCAGTTTTTCAAGAGCTGGAAAAATTGTTACACAGTCCATTGCAACAATTCCGGATGATTTAGAAGGCATTGCAGGCGAAATGTTTAAGAATATCGCTGGTGAAGAAGTGACCGGCTATGAGATACATGAAGGAACAACTGAACTTTTAAATTCAACTCCATTGCTAAACATTATAAAAGGCCAAGGAAATAATGAAAATGGTGATATTGACGGCGTATCTCAAGGAAATGTATTTGCAACCTATTTCCACGGAATATTTCATAATTACAACTTGAGAAGAGAATTTTTAAACTACATAAGGGTTAAGAAAGGTCTTGAAGCAAAATACGGTGAAGACCCATACGAAACCCAAAAGGACTATTCACTAAATAGGCTAGCGGAAATAGTTGAAGAAAACCTTGACATGGACATTATTGATAGATTGATTTTTGATTAACATGGCCAGACCAACATTAACAACCGAGTTAACCGGTGAAGAGTTTAAACAGTACTATTTTTTAAAAGAAGAACTTAAAGATTTCCTGCGTTCTGAAGGTTTGAAGGTAAGCGGCAGCAAAGGGGATTTGGAAAAAAGGATTATTTACTACCTAGACACCGGAAAATCATTGAATGAACAAAAAGCAATAGAAAATAAAACCAGTTCCAATGAAGAGATTACACTTAATTCCAAGATTGGTGAGAATTTCAAATGCAGTGAAGACAAACGGGAATTTTTTGAAAGAAAAATCGGGAAAGGATTTAAATTCAAAGTCAATTTCCAAAAATGGCTAAAGTCAAATCCCAACAGAACATATGAAGATGCGATAAACGCTTACTACGACATTCAAAACTCAAAAGAAAAAACAAAAATCGGAAAACAATTTCAATACAATCAATACATAAGAGATTTCTTTGAAAATAATGAAGATAAGTCTTTAGATGATGCTATCAAATGCTGGAAATATAAAAAAAGCCTAAAAGGACATAACAAATACGAAGATAGTGACCTGGAGATATTAACTAAAGTTTCATAATATAGAAAACATATGAATAATCATCACTATTACTGCGATACACGTCAATTTCTTTTTTAAGTTGCTTTACAAAATCTCTTGCAGATTTATCGCTACGCAAAACATTCAGATTCTTTTCTAGTTCTACATAATAGCTTTCCCAATCATCCTTTGGAACAATAACATAATCCAGAAACTCGTAACCCTCATCTTTGATTTGTGAAATCTTATTTTCGATTGTGTCAACTTCACCATAAGTGTTTTTCCAGAATTTCCTGCTTTCATTTGATGGTTTAGAAATCCAGGAAATATCAGAAACAATCAAATAACCGTTTGGTTTTAAAAGTCTTTTCCATTCTTTTAAACCCTTTTTGAAACCGATGATTTCAATTGAAGCTTCACTAAAAACAATGTCAAATTCCTCGTTTGCAAAATCCGGATCCCTCATATCCATCTGATATGTAAAAACCCTATCATCCAAATTATTCTCAGCTATTTTTTCATCTAAAAGAGATAAATAATGCTTAAATAAATCAATGGATTCAATTGTGGCATTTTCAAAACGATTTGCAAGAAGTATTGTGGCCTGACCAACGCCACAGCCGATATCTAAAACATTTAATATGTTTTTATCATCAATTTTGTCTAAAACCTTAAGCGTAGTATCTACACTCCCAGGTGATAATCTATCTAAATATTTATAAGCCAAGTAAAAATATAATGGTACTTCCATATTTAAGAATTAAACCGTATCATTTAAAAATGTTAACTAACATAATTATAAATATCAAATTAATTTGGAGATTAAATTATGATTGTAAATGTAAAAGCAACTAATAAAAAATCTGGTGAAGAAATTTCATTCGCATTAGAAGGTAATGCTGATGCAGGATTTACCTATGAAGGAACTCACATGCAAGAAGTAGCTGATAACAAAATCAGAGAAGTTTGTAATGGTTTAATTTTACTTGGTTCTCCGCTTTACACCATCAAAGCTGGTGAAAGTGAAACCATTGAAAACATGACTTTTGTTACTGAAATTACAGCAGCTTAATTCTGCTACTCTCTTTTTTTATTTTATTTAAATTAATTTATTTTGAGCCTCAATATAACTAGTTCAACAATTATCCTCAATATTCCAAATCAATAATAGAAAATTAGGATTATGCAATTTCTAATTTCTTTTAACAATTTTTAAATTATTGTCTGCTAACCGTATTGAAATTGAATTAACAATAACTTATTTCTAATTGAAACAATATCGAAAACTGGCGTATGAAAAAGATAGGGACATGAGGATTACAACAAATGAATATATGTTTTACTACGGCTTCCTGCAATATGTAATAAAATTGATTAATTAACTTGGATATACATATTCTTGCTTTTAGGATTGATATTTTCTGAATGCAAATGCAAGAATCGACCCTGCAAAATTCTGCAAGACCGAATAAAGCGCTCCAGGAACTGTTGCCGCAGATAAGTTTGGAAAATGGGTTTTTGCAAGGCTGGTTGACAAACCCGAATTTTGAAATGCCAATTCGATAGCTACTGTAATTATCTGTTTTCTGTCCATTCCTGCAAGGTAGCCAATTCCAAATCCAAGTAACATTGCAAGGAAATATTGTAGGGTAATGACAATGAGTATTATTGTGGATGAAGTTAAAATGGCTTGTTTATTAGCTCCAATCACTCCTGCAATGATTAAACAAATCACAATAGATGATATTGTAGGCAAATAAACTTTTAATTTTTCACAAAAATTAGGGAATCTGTAATTCAAGATTAAACCTAAAATAATTGGGACAATAACTATTTCAATAATTGAAATGAACATGTCTACCGGATTGAATTGAATTTGATTTCCTATTAACAATAACGTGATTATTGGGGTTAATATAGGTGAAATCACAGTAGAAACTGCAGTCAAAGAAACGGACAATGCCACATCTCCTTTTGCAAGAAAAGTAATGACATCGGATGCAGTTCCTCCAGGAACTGTTCCAACAAGAATGAGACCGGCTGTCAAAGCAGGATCAAGAGAAAATGCACTTGCAAGAGTCAAGGCCATAAGGGGCATTATTACATATTGTGCAGAAATTCCAACTGTAATTGCCTTAGGATTTCTGAACACATTAATGAAGTCATCCACTTTCAAGGTGGTTCCCATTGTAAATAGAACAATGCTTAAAAGTAAATTGATAATGTTGATGCCATTATAGTTACTTAAAACCCATTTAAATAAATTTGGATAAACTAGAGAAATAGCTACTGCGAGCAATATTACTATGAAAAAATATTTTTCGACAAATTCAAAAATCCCTTTCATATTTTCAATTTTGATTTTGAACATTAAAAATGTATTTATTTATTGTCATCTGACTGATAGATATGAAATCTCTAATTCGTTTTAACTAGATTTAGTTGAAAAATTTGCATAATAGGATAGAAATAAAAAAAAATAAAAAAATTAGAGAAATGAATCCCTAACCTTTGACTTTAACAGCCGTTTTTATAGTGTCTTTAAGGTAAGTCACTTTAAGAGTGTAGTTTTTACCTTTTTTAAGCTTTTTAATAACATTCTTATTCAATGTCTTTTGTGCTATTCCTTTGGAGTTGGTTTTGACCTTGTAGGTTTTGCCATTGAATTTAAAGGTTATTGTTTTACCCTTAACAAGTTTACCGTTGATTTTGAGTTTTGTTTTTAAGGTAAATTTCTTAGCTGTCTTCTTAACTGTGACCTTGCTTGCTGTTAGAACCTGCTTTACAGTAACAGTGTTTTTGTATGTTTTGCCATTATAACATGTTGTTATTGCATATTTTTTAGGAAGATCAGTTATTTTGATTTTGGCAACTCCCTTATCGTCAGTTTTAACAGCACAAGTTTTACCGTTGATTGTGAATTTGACAACTTCACCAGCCCCAACAGCCCTGCCGTCGGCAGTTACAACTTTGACTGAGAAGAAAGATTCCCCATCATAATCGACTGCAATATCTTTGTTATTGATGATTTTTGTATCATCCTTAACAGTGTAGACCTTAAGGCAAAAAATAAATTCAAAACTGGAACGCCAAAATCAATGCCCCTTAAAAATGTCCCAATAAGAGACAACGCAACCGCAACAACGACTAGCTTCTTATTTGAAAGTTCAAACTTCTTTAAAATCCCCATCAAAACAAAAGCCATACCTGCAAATGCAAGAACATCAACACAAAAGAGCAATAATCCATTCGCTAGAGGGAAAGGACTGGCATCGATGCCAAGAGCTCCGGCAAGAAAATGAGGTATGAAAAACTCAAAAACATTCACTAGAACACCTAAAAGGTATAATTTCACTCCCCTTTTAATCATTGTGTCCCATTGACTGTGCCTTGAATATACCACACCGACTCCCATACAGAACATGAAGATAACTGCAGCATACGGTCTTCCCAACACATTACCAAACACAAAATTATAAGTGGAGCTAACACCGGCATTATACCCCTGAACAACCATGAGAGTATGCAAGAAAATAATGAAGATAATTGCCAATGCCTTGGCAATATCCAGCTCAACTTGTCTTCCCACATTAACCTTCTCATCCGAAAATAAATATGAGATATTCATAATAATATGAATATAATAAAATAATATATAATTATAGTGAAAAGATTTATATAGGGATTATTAAACAAAATACATAAATAAACGAATATGCAAAAAAGGATGAATGAGAAAAAAAGAATTAGGTTTAAAGGACAAACTACAATAGATTTAAATCATAAATCTAACATAAGCAATAATAGGAATAATTAGTGATTTGCATGGATTTAATAAAACAATATAACAAAAAAGAATTAACAATTACTGTCAAAGATAAGATTGATACAATTACCGCACCTGACTTTGAGAATGAAATAATGGATGAAATGGGTAAATTTGATTCATTGATAATAGATTTTACTGAATTAGAATACATTTCAAGTGCCGGTTTAAGAGTTTTAGTTGCTACTGAAAAAGAATTAAAACCGCAAAACATTCCTTCTGTCATTAAAGTTAATGATACTATAAAAGAGATCCTAGTAATGTCCGGTTTTGATAAGATTTTAAATATTGAGTAAAGTTAAGAATTACTCTTTAACCTTTTTAATCGTATATTCAATATTGTTAAAACCCAATACTTCACTAACTTTGATGTTATCCTGTGAAAAGGATTTTTCAATATCCTTCATCACTTCTCTTTTTCCTTCATCTTTCATATTGACGGCAATTTTATCATCATAATCAACCAACAATATCTCCACATGCACTTTTTCATCGTTTGAATCAAAAATTGTGTTTATTATCTCATCCAATGTTTCTAAAGAGGATGAATCCACGTTCAGAGTTTTCAGATGATTAAACATTTCTGTGCTCCCGCCATCATCTTTGCTTTCCAGAGTGTAGTTTCTGGTTTTTTCTATTAGTCCCTTTCTAATGAAAAACAACCCATAATATTCACTGTCCTTTCTTTCAACCACCTTTACATAAATGGCAACAGCAACTATTGATAAAACAAAACCTAACGGGAAAGATACCCACACACTGGTAATGCCAATAACTGGATATAATATGAATGTAAATATCAATGGTCCAAGCAGCTCCGAAATGACCGTGATGATTCCGGATTCCACGGTTCTCTCAATACCTTCATAATAAAATAGCAACATGGTCGAAAAGGACATAGGTATGAATGCCAATGAGTATAACCTAAGCGCATTCTCTACCAATCCGTCATTAGGCATTTGGTTAAGGTTAAAAAACATCAATAACCCGTCAGGATATATCAACAGGAACGCCATGAATATTATTGAACATATCATTGTTGCAATAAGTGATTTTCGCACAATATGATTGATGTTATAAAAATCATTCTGCGCATAATAAATAGGAACAATGGAAGACAATGTCTCAGCGAATCCCATGATAAAAATACTTATTATCAGCAATGCATTTAAACATACATTGAATATGTCCAAACCCACCTCTCCTAAAACTCCACCAAGGATTAAATTCATGATATAAATTAATATCACATTAAAAAGACCCATACTTGCACCAGGCAGGCCAATTTTAATTATTTCAAGAGTGGAAGTTAACCATGTTTTAATTTTCAACTTGGATAAAACGAATCTGAAGGTTCTTTTTGAATCGAAATGATATTTTAAAGTACAAATAAATCCAACAGAATAACCTATGAGCATTGCAATTGATGCTCCTTCAATACCCATATGAAAAACGCCAAGGAACAAATAATCTAAAATTATATTGATGATGTTTGCGACAATAATAACGCCTGAAGCAAAATTTGGTTGTCCATCTACCCGAATAAATTGGCCTAAAACTCCCAATATGGTTACTATTGGAAAACTCATAAATAAATATCTTCCATATGCTTTTACATAAGGTATTATGGCGGCAGTTGGATGCAATAGGCTAATTACAGCATCTTCAAATAAAAAGCATAGTAAAAAAATTAAAAAGGATATGGCTATTGTTGTAAGCATTGCAGTTGTGAAATAATGATTGCTTCCTTCTTCATCAAATTCTGCCTTTTTATTTAAAGCTAAAATTTGACCTCCCAATCCAAACAGCCATTCAAATATTGTGATTAATAATATCAAAGGCTCTAAAACCTGTAAAGCCGCTTGTCCATTGTGTCCAATGAATGTTGCCACAAAACTTGAATCAACAATTGCAGTTATGTTTAAAGCCATTGCTATAAGTATTGACGGCAACAATAATTCCCTAAATTTATGAGTTATTATTTCATTTGACATTGATTTCCCCTTAATTAAAATAGTTGAATTTATTTAAATAATCTATTAATCGTTTAAGATACTCTTTATCTGGTTCAGGCCAATAGAAACCTAACGAGTGCAGAATTTCTGTGGTCTGTTCAATTTCAACATGTTCCTCAAAATCATCATCTTCTTCATCAAAGTCATCAACTGTAAAATCAGCTGTGATTATGCCTTGTATATTCTCATTCATATTTTGTTCGTAAATTTGTTTAAACTCATCGAAATCCACTTCAGAGATTCCATAACCATAGGTATTTAAAACATCAACAATGTCCCTATGAGAAATATAATGGTCATTCATACAATGGAATATTCTAGATTCCTCCGGAGATTTACATAAAGCCAATATTCCTTTTGCAACATAATCTATTTGGCTCATGTCAACCTTTTCATCAGCCATTGCCGGATTCAATGCTTTTAATTTTTTAATAGCTTTTAAATTGTTGAAAAATGCATTTGTATCATAGTTTTTCTGGAACAAACCATCTGAATAACGGCTCATCAAGTTTCCTACTCTAAATATTTTCACTGAAAGGCCCTTAACGGCGGCTTCTAATACCATTCTCTCAGCTAAAAATTTACTGCATATGTATTTGTTTGTTAAATCTTGTTCATAATATAATGTTCTTTCATTATATTCCTGATTTGGATATGCTTTTTCATTTAGAGAGTATGATGAAAGAACGCTGATTGTTGATATTTGCACATACCTTATGTTGTTTCTTGTTTGGGCAAATTTAATTCCATTAATTACTCCATCAACATTTACTTTGAATATATAATCATCGGCAGTGTAGTGCTTTACAATTGCAGCTGCGTTTATTATAGTATCAATCGGTTCATCTTCAAGTTTCTTGAAATCATCAATTTCAGTTATGTCCCCTTCAATTAAAATAATGCGTGATTCAAATAGATTTGAGAAATCTTCATCAAAGTAATAATTCATCAAATCGATTAAACGTTCTTCACAGGATTCAAATTTACCTTTTCTCAACATACAATAAATTTTTCCTTCCTCATTCTTGATGAATTCGTATAGGATGTGGATTCCTAAAAATCCTGTAGCTCCAGTCAATAAAACATTGCCCAATTGTGATTTTTCACCATCCAAGAAGTTTTCCAATGTGTTTTCTTCGAGAAGTTTGTTGATTTCATCATAGTTGTAGTTTTTGATAACGTCATCTTCCACATTCAACTCCTCTTCAGGATTACTTTCGCCGGACAATAATTTTGCGAGTGCTCTAGGAGTTTTATTTTTGAAGATATCATCATATCTTATGCTATATCCCTGTTTAAGCAATTCAATAATTAATTTTGATGCAACAAGAGATGTGCCTCCAATTTCAAAGAAATCATCTTCAGCTCCAACAGTCTCTATATTTAATATAGATGAGAATATTGCACAAATTTCCTGTTCAAGTTTTGTTTCTGGCGCCACATAATTCAGTTCCATTTTTGGTTCTGGAAGTTTTTTAACATCTGTTTTACCATTTGGTGTTTGTGGCATTTCATCAAGCTGCATAAATACTGTTGGCACCATATATTGAGTGAGACGACCTTTTAAAAACTCTTTTAAGTCATCACTGTCAATTGCATCAGCAGCAGTATAATAAGCACATAGATGGTCAACATTATTGATCTTTTTTATCACTACAACTGCCTGTTTTATGCTCGGATATTGGCCAATGTTAGATTCTATTTCACCAATTTCAATTCTCAATCCTCTTAATTTGATTTGATTGTCAATTCTTCCCTTGATGTCAATTTCACCATTTGGAAGCTCGATTGCATAATCTCCACTTCTATAATACGGAATGTCATTGATGGTCAAGAAGGATTCTTTGGTTTTTTCTGGCATGTTATAATATCCTTTTCCAACACCTACTCCCCCAATGTAGAGTTCGCCCATCACACCATTAGGAAGCAATTTACCATCAATATCACGAACATCAGTAACATAATTGATTAAAGGAGGCCCCACAGTCAAATCATTTACATCAGTTACTTCCTTGTTGTTTGATGTGATTGTTGTTTCTGTCGGACCGTAACTGTTATAAACAACAGCATCACTGCATTTTCTTAAATTTTCATAGACTTTTGCTGAAAATTGCTCACCACCCAGGAAAACACATTTCAAACAGGAAATTACATTGCAGAATTCGTCCAGTTCAAGATAAGATCCCATTCTTGAAGGAGTGATTTCTAAAACTTCCGGTTTATTTTCATCTATTAATTTAATAAGCTCAGGAATATTCTTAATTTGAATATCATCAGCCAATATCAACTTTAATCCATTTGAAAGGGATGTCAATATGTCATCAACAGACACATCAAAGGAGATTGTTGTAATACATAACAGACTTTCATAAGTAGATTTAGGGTTTTGCGCCTGATTGCAAATGTTTTTATGAGTAATCATTACTCCTTTTGGTTTTCCTGTGGATCCTGAAGTGTAAATCATATATGCCAAATCATCAGGAAGGACATCAACATTCGGATTATTAGTACTTTCCTCTTCAAGAAGCTCCTTGACATTTAATGAATTTTCAGAAGTTTCATTGCTTATGATGTAATCCGCCTGACTGTTCTCATAAATGTAGTTAATTCTTTCCGGAGGATATTCAGGGTCAATTGGAACGAATGCGCAACCTGCTTTCAGAACACCCATGATAGAAGCGATTAAATTACTTTCCCTATTAAGCATTATAAGAACATTGCTTTTCGGTTTTACACCCTTCTTGATTAATGCATTAGCAATCCTATTACTTTTTTCATTTAACTCCCCATAAGTTAAAGTTACATCGCCTGCAACCAATGCCACATCATTCGCTTTTTCAACAACCTGTTTTTCAAAGCGCTCGTGTAAAATCGGAGTGTCAATTTCTTCAAATTCCGGAATTTCCCCTTCCACCAATTCAATGTCATTTAATTTCAATTTGTCCATATCGTTTACAAAGAACAGGAATAAAATATATTTAATTGAACGCAAGAACTGATTGACATACTCTTCAGTATATATCTGATCGTTATATTCAAGATACAGAGTAATGTGTTCCCCATCATCAAATACATCCAGGTTTATTTTATAATCAGTTGAAACAGTACCATCAAGGTCAACTGCCTCATAAGTTCTATCATTAAGTTCTATTTCACCTTTTAATGATTCGTGGAAAGCATAGAAGAATTCAGGTTTCAGCTGATAGTCTTCAGCAAGTTTTGTGTATGGATAATTGCTATGAGTTAATGCATCTTTCCATGCCTTGTCAACTACTTTAATGTAGTCTTCAACCATCATGTCACGATTTTCACCATTTACAATAATAGGCAAAGTTTTGACCAGCATTCCCTGTGTATTGGAGTAATTTGAGTTTGCTCTGCCGTTGAAGATTGTGGTAATCAATGATTTGCCAGTGAATGTAAATTTATTAAGGCTTAAAAGTGTGGCACTCAAAAATAAAACGTTTGGACTTATTGAATGGTCCTTACAGAAGTGTCTAACAAAATTAGAACCCAGTTGGTCTGAGAGGAGTTTTATATTTCCTATATCAGGGTTACCGTTTATATTTGGAGTCAAGACAGTGGATTCAATTCCATGACTGAATTGATTTTTGAAGAATTTTTCAGAAACCTCAGAAATGGATGTTTCCTCTTCGATTAGGCTGTATGCATACCCATCAACTATTTCTTTTTCTATTTCTTCATTGTTATATGCCTTAGCCAAATCATTGAAGAAAATGCCTTGGGACACCCCATCAGAAATAATATGATGGAAATCAATGAATAATATGGTTTCTGTTGGTGTTTCATAGATTTTAAATCTAAACAATTGATTGTTGTCCAATGGAATTGGCTTTATGTCATTATCCATTATTTCCCTATTGCTAATTGAATCTATTTCAACAATTTCTATCTCATCAATTTCTACATCATCACATCTTTTTTGCATTATTTTTCCATCATCCGTATTAATAATCCTTGTTTTGAGATATGGATGTGCTTCAACAGTTTCAATAATTGCATCTTTAAGTCTGTTAGGGTCAATGTCGCTGCCAAATCTTATTGCAAAAGGCATTGTATATTTGATTTTTTCGGTTTGCATACATTCATAATAAATTCCCAATTGGTTTGAAGTCAATGGGAAATATTGCCTGCCTTTTGCGGTTTCAATGATTTCATCCACATCTATTTCAGATTCGACATTATTGTCAATCTTATCTGCAAGCGATTTGATTGTTGGATTTGTGAATAATGAAGTTATGTCAATATTTACATTTGTCTCATTGAAAATCATTGAGTTCAATTTCATCAATGTCAAAGAAGAGAAACCGAGTTCATATAAATCATCTGTTGTACCGAATTTATCCGTATTGGCAATGGATGCAACAAGCTCAACCAGTTTTTTCTCTGTTTCACTTTCAGCTTCTACATATTCCAAATTCAATTTTGGTTTTGGAAGTCTTTTAATATCTGTTTTACCGTTTGGAGATATCGGCATCTCATCAAGCTGCATGAAGACAGTCGGAACCATATATTCAGTTAATTTATTTCCCAAATACCTCTTCAACAGATTTATATCTATCTCTTCATCAGCAGTAAAGTAAGCGCATAAATGTTCAACATCGTTAATCCCTTTAATTACAACAGCAACCTGCTTTACATGTGGGAATTTAGCAATGTTGGATTCTATTTCGCCAATCTCTATTCTTAACCCCCTTAATTTAATCTGGTTGTCAATCCTTCCTTTTATCACCAGATTTCCATTTGGAAGTTCGATTGCATAGTCCCCGCTTCTATAATATGGAATATCATTAATTTTTATGAATGCTTCTTTGGTCTTTTCTTCCATATTGTAATATCCTCTGGCTACACCATTACCCCCAATGTATAATTCACCCATAACACCCGAAGGCACCAATTTACCGTCAATGTCTCTGACTTCAGTTATGCAATTGTGCAGAGCCTTTCCAACAGTTATATTGTCGGCACTAGTAATCTTATGAGTATTGCATGTTACTGTTGTCTCTGTTGGACCGTAAATATTATACACTTCCAAATTAGGATACTCTAAAAGCCGTGCAATTAGGTCTTGAGGCACCATTTCTCCACCAACACCGATATAGCTGAAGTTAGGCACCAGTTTGGCGAATTCCTCATATTCAAGATATTGTTTAAATCTTGATGGTGCAGTGAATGTAAGTGAATCCGGTTTTTCCCTTTCGACTAGTTCCGCCAATTCTTTAATATTTTTTATTTCACTATCGTTAGCAAGCACCACTGCCAAACCAAAGGTTAATGGCATGAAATCAAGAAGGAATGCGTCAAAAGACACAGTGGAAAGAGCAAGAGTCTTTTTCATTTTTGAATATGCTTTATAAATTACACTATCTTCGCTTTTGGAGAATAGGTTTGTGATATTCTTATGACTGGTCATTACTCCTTTAGGATTTCCTGTGGAACCTGAAGTGTAAATCATATAGGCCAGATCATCCGGATTAATTTCCACTTGAGGATTTGAGGTATTCTCCTCACTGAGCAATTCTTCAACATCAATTGAATTTTCAATTTTTCCGTCTGCTATTAAATAATCTGCCTGGCTGTTTTCGAAAATATAATCTATTCTGCCTTTAGGATAGTTTATATCTATAGGTATGAATGCACAGCCTGCTTTTAAGACACCCAAAATAGTTGAAATCAGATTGCTACCTCTTGGAAGCATTACCAGAACATTACTATTAGGCCTGATTCCTTTGTTTATAAGGGCATTGGCAACACGATTGGCATTTCGGTTAAGTTCATCATAGGTCAATGTGGCGTCACTAGCAACCAATGCAACACTTTCTGGAGTTTCTTCGACTTGTTTTTCGAAACGCTTATGGATAAATGGAATTTCCACTTCGCTAAACTCATGTAATTCATCATCATCCATTAAGTTTACATCACAAATTCTGCAGCTGTCCATATCATTTTCAAGGAGTTGGGCTAAAATTTTCTTCATAGACTCCAAGAATATTTTAACATAGTCCTCGCTGTAAAGTTGATCATTATATTCTAGAATCACATTGAACTCATCGCCATCATCATAAACGGCTAAATTGATTTTAGATTCAACTGTAACCATGTCAACACCAGCCAAATCTTGCGGGATGTACTTGTTACTGTTAATTATCATTTCATCTGATTCCAAGAATTCATGATAAGTATAGAAGAATTCCGGTTTTAATTGATATTCCTCAGCAATTTTAATATAAGGATATGCAGTATTCTTTAAGGTATCTTTCCATGTTTGGTCAACGGATTTGATGAAATCCCTGATGGATACTTGCCTATCCTCATTATTGATGACAAATGGAATGGTTTTTACCAAGAATCCCTGAGTATTGAAATAGCTTGGACTTGACCTTCCATTGAATATTGTTGTTATCAATGTCTTGTCGCTGAATGTGAATTTATTTAGACATAATATTGTACTTGCGATAAACAAAGCATTTTTACTTATATGATTATCATTGCAAAACTCATTAATTAATTCTGAATCAATAATGTCAGAAACATGTTTTATTTTACCCTCATCAGGATTTCCATTAAGATTTGGAGTCAAAACAGTGGATTCTATCTCTTGAGTTAACTTATCGTCAAAAAATTCCTTTGAAGAGTGGTATATCTCACTGTTCTCAGCGTCTTTTTCAAGAAGACTGTAGGCATAACCATCGATTATCTCTTCTGAAATGTCCCTATTTTCATAGATATCTGCAATATCTCTAAATAAATTGTTTTGTGATACTCCATCAGTGATTATATGATGGAAATCTGTGAATAGGACAACCTCATCGGGAGTTTCATATATTTTAAATCTGAACAGTTGACTGTCATCTGGAGAAATCGGTCTAACATCATATTTAACGATATCTTCATCATTAATGCTGTCGACTTTAACGATTTCAATATCATCAATTTCTATATCATCACATCTTTTCTGCTTTAATTCACCATCATAGGTTACAATTCTTGTCTTAAGATATGGATGCGCTTCAATTGTTTTTAGAATAGCATTTTTAAGTCTATTTGCATCAACATCACTGCCCAATCTTACTGTTGTAGGCATTGTATACTTAATCACATCAGGATTCTGCATACATTCATAGTAAATACCCAACTGATTTTCTGTTAAAGGATAATATTCCATGTCTTTAGCCAATTCAATGAGCTTTTCAAGAGCGGATTCTTTTTCAGAAGAATTATCAATTTCTATTGCAAAGTTTCTAATAGTCGGCTCATTGAATAATGTTGAAATGTCCAAATTCGCATCCATCTGTTCATAGATTATGGAATTCAGTTTCATTAATGTCAATGAAGTAAAACCAATAGCATACAAATCATCAGTAACCCCAAATTCATCGACTCTTACAAGTGATGAAACAATTTCGTATAAATCCTCTTCAGTTTCGGTTTCAGGCATCACTAACGCCAATTTAAGCTCAGGTTCAGGCAGTTGTTTCAAGTCTGTCTTACCGTTTGGTGTTTGAGGCATCTCATCAAGCTGCATAAACACAGTCGGAACCATATAACGGGTAAGGCGATCTTTTAAATATTCTTTTAAATCATCAGCATCAATTTCCTTATCAGCAGTATAATATGCGCATAGATGGTCGTTATTGTTAATTTCCTTGATTACTACAATCGCCTGCTTGATGTTTGGGTATTGGCCCATGTTAGTTTCAATTTCACCAATTTCTATCCTTAATCCCCTTAATTTAATCTGATTGTCAATCCTTCCCTTGATGTCAATCTCACCATTTGGAAGCTCGATTGCATAATCCCCACTTCTGTAGTATGGAATACCATCAATGGTCAAGAATACCTCCTTGGTTTTTTCAGGCATGTTATAGTATCCTTTACCCACACCGGTACCGCCAATGTACAATTCACCCATTACGCCTAACGGCAGCAATTTACCATCAATATCACGGACATCAGTAATGTAATTAGTTAAAGGAGATCCAACAGTCAAGTCATTGACATCAGTGACTTCCTTGTTGTTGGATGTAATTGTTGTTTCTGTCGGACCATAACTGTTATAGACAACTGCATCACTGTATTTTCTTAATTCCTCAAATACACTACCTGAAAATTGCTCTCCACCAAGGAAAACACATTTCAAACAGGAAATCACATTGCAGAACTCACCCACCTCAAGGTAAGATGCAAATCTTGAAGGTGTGATTTCCAGAACTTCAGGTTTGTTTTCATCGATTAATTTTATTAATTTTGGGGTGCTCTTTATTTGTGTATCATCTGCTAGAATCAATTTCAATCCATTTGAAAGGGATGTCAATATATCATCAACGGATACATCAAATGAAATAGTTGTAATACAAAGCAAACTGTCATAAGTGGATTTAGGGTTTTGTGCCTGATTGCAGATGTTTTCATGGCAAATCATTACCCCTTTAGGATTTCCTGTAGAACCGGAAGTGTAAATCATGTAAGCCAAATCATCAGGACCCACATCAACATTAGGATTTTGCGAATTGCCTTCTTTAAGCAGCTCTTCAATGTCCAAAGAGGTTTCTCCAGATTTATTAGCAATAATATAATCCGCCTGACTGTTTTCATAAATATAGTTGATTCTCTCTTGAGGATATTCAGGGTCAATTGGAATAAATGCGCAACCCGCTTTAAGTATACCCAAAATGGAAGCGATTAAGTTGCTGTCCCTTGAAAGCATGACTAAAACATTGCTTTTCGGTTCAACCCCTCTATTGATTAAAGCATTAGCAATAACATTTGCCTTTTCATCTAATTTTTTATAAGTCAAGGTTTCATCACTAGCAACAAGAGCGATTTCATCCCCCCTTTCCATGACTTGTTTCTCAAAGCGCTTATGCAAAATAGGAGTATCGACAGGAGTGAATATAGGTGTCTCTTTACTTTCACCCAATTCAATTTCACTGATGCATAATTCTTCAATATCCTTTTCAGTTAATAGACTTATCACATCAACTATGCAGTTTAAGAAGGTCTCAATGTAATCTACGCTATACAATTGATCATTGTATTGGAGGAACAATTCAATGTTATCCCTGGTTTCGTTAACATCAAGGGATATTTTATAATTGACCTCAAGTGAGTTCAAGTACTTGACTTTGTAGATTTTATCGTTGATTTCGATTTCTTCAGCATCAAGATTGTTGTATGCATAGAAGAACTCAGGTTTTAGTCCAAACTCTTCAGAAATTCTAGTGTAAGGATAATCAGAATGACTTATGGTTTCCATCCAGAGGTCATTTACTGATTTCAAGTATTCCTTAATTGATAAATTCCTATCATCATTGATTGAAACGATTGGAAGTGTTTTAACAAGCAATGCTTGTGTGTTGATATATGATGAGTTTGACCGTCCATTGAAAATGGTTGTAATCAATGTCTTGTCTGTGAAGGTATACTTATTTAGATTCAGCATGGTCACTGCCATGAACAGAACATTAGGAGTTATCTTATTGTCGCTGCAAAACTTATTAACCAATTCTGAATCAATATTTTTGGAAATTGACTTTAGGATTCCCTCCTCAAAATTACCATTCAGGTTAGGGGTCAAAACTGTCGAATCAACTTCCTGAGTTAACTTATCCTGGAAGAACTTTTTGGATGCATCATATTTTTCACTGTTTTCGTTTTCACTTTCAATCAGGCTGTTAATGTAACCATTTATCGTTTCTTTTTCAATTTCTCTTCCCTGATAAGCATTGGCAATATTTGTGAATAACTTATCCAATGATTCACCATCGGAGATTATATGATGGACATCAGAGAATAGAATTGTTTCACTAGCCGTTTTATAGATTTTAAATCTGAACAATTGGTCATTATGCAAATCAAATAGCTTCAGGTTTTCCTTTTCGATTTTCTCATCGGAAATATTATCAACATTGACGATTGGAATATCCTCAATAGCCCTTGAATCATCACGTTTCAGCATCACTTTACCTTTTTCTGCGATAATCCTTGTTTTAAGGTAAGGATATGCTTCAATTGTCTTAATGATGGCCTCTTTTAATCTATCCGCATCGATTTCATCATCAAACCTTATTATTGATGGGAGATTATACTGTGCAACGTCTCCACTTTGAATACATTCATAATAGATCCCCATTTGATTTTCTGTCAATGGATAATACTCCATATCATGAGATAATTTAATTACGCTATTTAAATCTAAAATATCATTATTTTCAATTTCATTTGCAATGTTTTTGATTGTAGGATCATTCAATAATGAGATGATATCCAGATTAACGCCCATTTCCTCATAAATCCTTGCATTTAATTTCATCAATGTCAATGAAGTAAATCCAACAGCATACAAATCATCAGTAGTACCGAATTCTTTTGTTTTGCTAATGGATGAAGCGATTTCATGCAACATTATTTCAGTTTCGGTTTCAGGAAGTGTTAACGTTAATGTCAGTTGGGGTTCAGGCAATTGCTTCAAGTCTGTCTTGCCGTTAGGTGTTTGCGGCATATGGTCAAGCTGCATAAACACAGTCGGAACCATATAACGAGTTAAACGGTCTTTCAAATACTCTTTTAAATCATCAACATCAATTTTTTCATCAGCAGTATAATATGCGCAGAGATGATCGTTATCGTTGACTTCTTTAATAACAACAACTGCCTGTTTTATATTTGGATATTGGCTTATGTTGGTTTCGATTTCACCGATTTCAATTCTCAATCCTCTCAGTTTTATTTGATTGTCAATCCTTCCCTTAATGTCAATCTCACCATTCGGAAGTTCAATAGCATAATCCCCACTTCTATAATAAGGGATGTCATTGATTGTTAAGAATACTTCATTAGTTTTTTCAGGCATGTTGTAGTATCCTTTACCTACACCTGTACCTCCAATGTACAGTTCACCCATTACACCATCAGGCACCAATTTGCCGTCAATATCACGAACATCAGTTATGTAATTTTCATGAGGAACACCGACATTAATGTCATCAATGCTCAACACTTCCTTGTTGTTTGAGGTGATTGTAGTTTCGGTAGGACCGTAACTGTTATAGACAACCGCATCACTGTATTTTCTTAAGTCCTCTAATACACTTGCTGAAAATTGCTCCCCACCAAGAAAAACGCATTTCAAACAGGAAATTGCATCGCAAAACTCTTTTACCTCCAGATATGATGCCAGTCTTGAAGGTGTGAAATCAGCCACTTCAGGCTTATTCTCATTGATTAATTTGGCCAGTTCAGGAATATTTTTTATTTCAACATCATTTGCAAACACCAATTTCAATCCGTTGGAAAGTGAAGTGAGTATATCATCCATTGCCACATCAAAAGAAATTGTTGTAATACAAAGCAAACTATCATAAGTGGATTTAGGGTTTGAAACCTGATTGCAAATGTTTTCATGTGAAATCATTACCCCCTTAGGATTTCCAGTGGACCCTGAAGTGTAAATCATATAAGCCAAATCATCCGCACTGACATTAATATCAGGATTTTCAATGTTGCCTTCTTCAAGCAGCTCATTAATATCTAAAGAGTTTTTTCCAGATTCATTAGAAATGATATAGTCCGCCTGACTGTTTTCATAAATATAGCTTATCCTATCTTGAGGATATTCCGGATCGATTGGAATGAACGCACAGCCTGCCTTTAGGATACCTAAAATAGAAGCAATCAGATTGCTGTTTCTTGGAAGCATAAATAAAACATTGCTTTTAGGCTTGACCCCCTTCTCGATTAAGGCATTTGCGATGATATTTGCCTTTTCATCCAACTGTCTATAGGTCAATGTAGCATCACTAGCAACAAGAGCGATTTCATCAGGTTTGAGAGTTACTTGCTTTTCAAATCGTTTGTGAATCAAAGGCATTTCAACTTTACTAAAAATAATATCTTCCTTTTCATTCACAAGGGCAACATCACAAATTTCAGTTTTTTCAATATTCACATCAATAATTTGGTTTATGATTTTTTCAAGGCTTGATAAGAATAACTCTATGAAATCTTCACTATACAATTCATCATTGTAAAACAAGGACAATAAAACGCTTTCATCATTTTCAACCATACTTAGATAATTTGAATATTCAAAATCCGGTTTTAAATTTTCATCAAAAGAATAATAAAATTCTGGCTTTAAAATAAGGTCTTCCCCATCAACACATTCATCAAATTCTAAAGTGTTAGCATGAATTTCATGAATTTTTTCTAGAAATTCCTTAATGGAAATTTCTCTGTTTTCAAATTTGGCCGCAAATGGAACATTATTCTGATTGAAGATTAAAGTTTCATCTGAAAAATTGAATTTATTCAGTGTTAAAGTCAAACCCGCCAACAAAATATCCCTGATTGAAATTGAATTTGCATCAGCAAATTCTACTAGATTTTCTTTTTTGATTTCATATTCTAATTTCTTAATTACTCCATTTTCTTTTGTTCCATTCATATTTGGAGCAATTATAGTTGATTCATCAAAATCACCACATAATTTTGATAGATATTCCTTGAAAAAAATTTTATTGCCCATAATATCAAACCTTAACTATTTAAGATAATTAAATGTATGTATGATATTTTTTATAAAATTTTGTGAAATAATAGAATATAAGATATATAAACTTTTGATGAAATAATCAAATTAATTCAGTTTGCTTATCTACTAGACCCAGAAATATCCTTAACAACATCACTCCCTTTAACATTACCAATTAAAAGTAAGAAGTCATTATTATGCAACTTCTGATTTCTTTTAACAAGCTTAATTGAAAAATTGCATAATAATATTGTTAGAACTCATTTCCAGGATAATAATTAACAATCTAAAAAACAACACATTCATTAAAAAAAAATAGAACTAATAAAAAAATGTTATTTAATGTCTTATTGCAAAGAAAAATCCCCACAATATCCCCACAGACATTAAATTCATTATATCCCATTAGAGGTCTACTTGAAAGTAACCCTCTTGTGTTAATAATTTATGGAATGCCCTATATAAATTTAATTGTTTTTTAAAAATGGCAATTAAACAGTGGTCATCTAAGGGAAAAAACCTTCGTGAAAACATAAATATGTTTTCAAAAGACTATCATCGATAATTTTGATAATATTTAATTGCCTAAAAATTGGAGGCGAAATGTGAGTCATTATCCTCAGCCAACATCGAAAGCATTAATAGCTTTAATTATTGAAAAAATGGCTTTGTAGAAATCCTATTTGATTTTTGCAAAAATTTTTTAAAAATCTATTTTTATTTCTATTTTTACTCAAAATCTCTTAAAATAATCTAATTATTATTTATTTTAAGTTACACTTGA